>Ga0335072_10000239_pt1 | contig 118609 bp, 103 predicted proteins | sample Lox_Sample_21_FD_206725 | JGI IMG/M metagenome (GOLD analysis project Ga0335072, IMG submission 206725) | Soil microbial communities from Loxahatchee National Wildlife Refuge, Florida, United States - Lox_Sample_2.1 | ecosystem: Environmental > Terrestrial > Soil > Wetlands | place: USA...
ACGCATCTTCCCCAGGCGCCAAAGGGACTTACCTAGGGTAATCGGTTCACCCGCGAGCGCCCCCAGAACCGCCACGCCGGTAAAGGGTGACTGCCACATGAAATCTCGCTGCTTCTGGGACTGTAAATACAACTTGACAGACCCCATAACGCTCGTGATCTTATAAGCAACATCTTAAAATGCGATCTTACAAAAATACCTCGCAAGAGGAAGATCTTGCTTGTGCTAGTACAAAGCACGACGACCCCAGGCACGCTTTCCGTGGACTTTCGTGTTGTCGCGAACCATTGTCCTGTCATATCCTAACGAATGGGACAGTAGCGGGACATAGCGCGCACTGCTCCGCAGTCATGCTTCATGTGGCTGACGTGAGCGTGGAAGGCTGGGCGAAGATGAGAGTATTTGGTCCCGTGCGGGTGGCCGCCTGGGTGTGGGCGCGCCTGCTGGCGGGCGTCCGCTGCCTGGCTTTCTGGCCGGCCGCGTGGCGGCGGCGCGGGCACCTGTGCTTCCGGGTGGTCTGGATCGGCCCCTATATAACGCCTGCTCAGGCGAGCCAAATGTACGACTACCTCTCGGTTACCTTTACCACGCAGAACCTCAGCTGGATTACCAGCAGCCCCGCTGCGATAGCGCAGCTGCTCGGCTTCTGGACCCCGGTTGCCTCAGGCTATGTGGGCAACGTGCCGTCGGGAACGGTAGTGACCGAGGGCTCGGGCGACTGCCTGGACGCCTACGGATCCAACGAGAACAACGAGCTCGCATGGCCCCCCGCCGTCCCGGGCCTGATTCCTATCACCCCCCGCACGAAATCTCTGACACTCTCGAGGTCCTCGCCGTCGCTGCCGCCGAGGAGGAAAGTGAAGCGGTCCAGGTCGGCGCGCAGGGCGTCTGGCCCGTAGGCGGGGTGGCCGATGTAGGCGGGCAGCGACTCGGTGAGGCCCGTAAGCGGCCCTTCAGCATGATGCGCCTCGCCGACGCTCCGCTCGGCGGGCTCCAGCGCGTGGTCGCGCTCGAAAGCGCCGTGCCGCTGCTGGCGGTCGCCGCGGTCGGGATCGGCACCGGCTTCGGCGTGTCCGCGATGTAGGCGACCACGCAACTGGCGCACCCGCTGGTGGCACCGGACACCACGCACTATCTGCTCACCGCGGCCGGGATCGCGGCCTCCCACGGCATCGTCGCGGCCCCGTTCCCGCTGCTGCGGCGCATCACCGGCCCGGAGGTAGCGAGGAACGAATGATCTCCGTCACGACCTGTTCCCGTCGCTGGCCACGTGCTTTCCGCCCCGTGGATGCCGATAATCGGCGCCCACAAGCGCGATCTGCCCAGTCGGGCCGAGGCCTGGAATTCGCGCGGCGCAAGACGGAGACCTCGCGCCAGCATCACAAGCAGCTCGGCGTCCTTGGAGGCCGACGATCAGCCGAGCAGGACTAGTCAGCCCCAAACCCCGACGAACCTGAGATAGAGCAGTCGAAGGGACACGGATGGCCATGATGCCGTACGGCTAGCCCGGCCATCGCCGCAGGCCAAAGGACATGCAGACTTCTGGCACCCCTCAGGCGCAACGTCACCGCGCAGTCCACATGGAAAAGTCGCAGGCCAGCATGGTGGCGGCCTGGGCTAGCGGGAAGTGCCGTCAGGACGTACCTCCAGCGCGCTGGCCCGAGCCGCGGTATTAGAGGAGACTGACGTCAACGGTGACCGTCTGGTCGCCGGGGCTGATCGTGAGCTGCGAGCCGACGCTCGCGATGCCGGTCCCGGTGACGGTGATCGTCGCACTCTGGCCGGCTTCGAGGGTGCCCGACTGCTGAGATACAGTGACGCTGCCGAGCAGCCCGGACGGCACCGAGATGGACCAGGACACTGGGCCACCATCCGCGGTCAGGGTGAATGAACTGCTCGACCCCACCGTCAGCGCGATGTTGTTCGTCGAGACGCTGAGCGTCCCCTCGGCCGGCGCGGATGGCGACGAGCCAGCCCCGCCACTGCCCGAACCGCCGTCCCCGGCGGTGCCAGTGGAAGTGGTCGGTGCCGCGGTGGAGGGGGAGGCCGACTGTGTCGTCACCCGTGCGCTGCTCGCGGACGAGCCGCCGCTACCCGAGCTCGACGTCGTCGCGATTCCCGTGGACGTGGATTGCGGCACGTTCCCCGTCTGCGACGAGCGCGACGGCGATGCCGAAGGCGTCGTGCCCGACGGCTTGGCGTGGCCTGGCTTGTGAGTCGAAACGATCTTGTCGGACGGTGCGCCCGCGTGCGCGCCGGTGCTCCCGATGGCCGGCGACGCCACAGCAGACGAGCTCAGCCCAGAAGCGGCATCCCCGGCGGTCCGCGCGGTGCCGTGCCCCTGCATGACCCAGGCGGTTGACGTTGCCGCGAGGGCCACCGTGCCGACGGCCGCCACCTTGAACGGCGCTCGTGCGAGACCGTTCCGGTCGGCGACCTGCCGGGGGAAGCCGTCGGGGCCGAATGAGATGCGGCGGCCGAGGATCTTGTTCCAGCGGGCCACCGGATTCTCCTTGGAGGTCATCTGGTAGACCTGCTCCCACAAGCCGACCGGGGCGGGGCCGGTCTCGGACCGGGCGTCCGATGCCTCGCTGAGCAGCCCACGGGTGGACAGGAATGGCAGCAGCGTCGGGCGCAGCTGCTCACGGTAGCGTTCGTTGCAGGCCGCGCACCTGGCGATGTGCCGGCTCAGCCGGGCGCGCAGGTCGGGAGTGAGGTTGCTGCTTCGATCGGCGAGCATGCCCTCAAACACGTCGCAGCCCCCGTGCCAGGACCAGCCCATGAGGATCACGCCGACTGAGACCTCAAGCTGGTCGCGCGCCCTGCTGAACAGCACGTGCGCGTTGCGCCGGGTTATCCCGAGCACCAGGGCGACCTCGGCGAGATCCAGGCCGTGCCATACCAGTTGCATGACGTCGCGCTCGCCGCGGTCAAGCCCGGCGAAGGCGGCGTGCAGCAGCGCGTGCAACTGCCGGAGCTCACCGGTGTTCAGCTGCTTGACGGTGCGCCGCAGGCGCTCGCCCTCACCGGGTTCCGGCCTCGCCTTGGACCGCGAGGATCGTATCCGGCGCCGGCACTCGATCCGCGCTACGGCGTACAACCACGCACGGAGCCGCCCCGGCGCGGGCAGCACCTCCAGCTTGGATGCCGCGACAACGAACGTGTCGGCCACCACCCCGGACGCGCTGTCCTCTTCGTGCAGCATCGACCGGCAGTACGACCAAAGCAGGTCCCCGTACTTGCTGTACGCCTCGGCAAGCGCCCGTGGCTCGCCATCAACAATCGACGCGGCAAGCTCGCTATCTTGCATGCGCCTCACTGTACCGACATATTCGTTATCAAGTAATAAAAACCGAACATACTCTGTGCGTCACCGAGATCACTAGCTACGGGGTCAGCTACTACGCGTTCCCGTGCTGGCCGTACTGGCCGGGCAGGTCGCGGCGCTCCCCGGCATGCCGTACCCGCCCCGAACGGGAGGGGTCGCCGACGGGCCTTCCTGCAGCTGGCGGGCGCCACCGCGCTGTGCGCATTCGCGTACGCCGCCCTGGTAAACCCACTCCCGCTGCTGGAGGGGCGCGGAATGGACGCTGGCCTGGCAGCCTGGGCGCTCGGCCCGGGCGGCGCTTCGCGCCGCTGTTCGCCGCGGCGTGGGAGCAGCTGCGGGTGCGGCCCGTGGGCCTCGATGAGCTGACCCCGTTCCAACGCGCCTGCAGGGATGCGCTCGTGGCAGCCGGGATCCCCGCGGTGGCAGACCTCAACAACCTCGACGAGAACGCCGGCGTCGCGCCGTGCCCGGTCAACATCGACGGGACTACCCGGGTCAACAGCGCGTTCGCCTACGTCGATCCTGTCCGCGACCGGCTCATCGTGGCCGGTGACGCGCACGTCGAGCGGGTACTCGGCCGCGGCGGCCGCGCCGTCGGCGTGGCCGTGCGGGACGGTGAGCGACTGGCGGAGATCGGCGCGTCGCGGGTTGTGGTCTGCGCCGGCGCCTACGGCAGTCCCGCGATCCTGCTCCGTTCCGGTGTCGGGCCCGCCGGCGAACTGGCCGTCGTCGGGGTGAAGCCCGTGCTTGACCTCCCCGGCGTCGGGCGCAACCTGCATGACCAGCCGTGCGTCGAGGTCTGGTACGAGGGAAGCGCCGAGCTGATCGAGGGGATGGAACGCCATCAGGCGGAAACGGGCTGGCGGCCCGCCGAGCAGGTCATCGCGAAGTTTCCCTCGGCTGGCTGCCGGCAGGGATTCGACCTGCATATCTACCCGGTCGGCGGCTACAGCGAGAACCTCTCGGCGTGGTGCTGGTTCCTGGGCGTTGCGTGCCTGACGCCGCTGTCACGCGGGAGCGTCCGGCTGACCGGTCCCCATCTCGAGGACAAGCTCGTGATCGATCACCGCTATCTCAGCGATCCAGGCGGGCACGACCGCGCACGCCTGGCCGAGGGCGTCGAGCGGGCACGCGAGGTGGCGCGGGCGCCGGAACTGCGAAAGCTCCTCGGCCGGGAGACAAGCCCAGGCCCGGGGGTCTCGGGCAGGCAGGCGATCGAGTGCTTCATAGACCGCGCCGCCGTCCACTATTACTACCCGGCCGGGAGCTGCAAGATGTGGCCGGCCAGCGACCCGGACTCGGTCGTCGGCACCAGCGGGCGGGTGCACGGGATCGACGGCCTGCACGTGGCGGACGCGTCGATAATGCCTGCCGTCACCTCCGGCAACACCAACATGCCGACCACGGTCATAGGCGAGCGGATCGCCCGCTCGCTGCTCGGCCTTCCGTAGCCACCGCGGCGCCGTCCATGCTGTCTCCCCACCCGCTTCCGGGACCGGCTACTAGCCGTTCCGCCGGGTGCTCCGCCATGCGGCGCAGCGCATCGGGATAGCGCAGAGTCACCGTGGCGTCCATGGCCGACATCCGGCGAGCGGCCCGCGCCCGCCGCGACCTGCCCAACGGAATCGTCAGCCCCCCGCGCGTCCAGCGCGGCAGGGTGGCCACTACGCTCAAGCCACAACTCCGGTAAGTAGCTATCGTGCCGCAATCCGTCACCCCTGACATCCAGAATGACCCCATTTCACTCCAGGCACTTCGATCTCAGGAGGAACGATGCAGGTCGACAGCGGCGGCATCATGCTGAACGTCGAGCTCTACGGGCCGCAGGAAGGCAAGCCGGTGCTGCTCCTGCACGGCTTCCCGGACACCGGCCGGGTGTGGTCCAAGCAGATAGGACCGCTCACCGAGGCAGGCTTCCGGCTGATCGTTCCTGACCAGCGAGGCTACGGCCACTCTGACCAACCCGGCGACACCGAGGCCTACCAGATGGCCCGCCTCGCCGCCGACCCGGTAGCGATCCTCGACCAGATAGGCGCAGAGAAGGCGGCGGCCGTCGGGCACGACTGGGGCGCCAACGTGGCGTGGAGCCTCGCCACGCTCGCCCCGCAGCGGGTCGACCGGCTGGCAGCGCTCTCGGTCGGCCATCCGTCGACGCTCCGGCCCGGCGACATCGAGCAACGGCAGAAGACCTGGTACATGCTGCTCTTCCAGTTCGAGCCGACCGCCGAGAACTGGCTGTCCGACAACGGTTGGGCGAATTTCCGCACCTGGAGCCACCACCCCGACGCCGACGCTTCACCCCCGCACCCTGATCGACGCGCCACCCCAGCTGCCCAAGGTCACCGCCCCCACCATGGGGATATGGAGCTCAGGCGACTTCGCCGCAGTCGAGGCACGAATGACCGGCTCCGCCGAGTTCATCGCCGCTCCCTGGCGCTACGAACGACTCGACGGACCAGGCCACTGGCTGCAGTGGGAAGCCCTCGACGACGTCAACAGGCTCCTCCTCGACTTCCTCACCCGCTGACTTGCGCTGCGGCGCCAGGTCCGCACGCTGGTCACCAGCAGCGCGCCGGACCTCGCGACGACGCCATCGATCGTGGTGCCCCCAATCCTTGCCGCACTCTAGTTTCGGTCATGGGCGTAACCGGCTATTGTGTGCTTACCCGTGAGCAGGCTGCCCAGGCGTCGTAGCCGTGCCGCTGCGCCCCGCGCAAGGGGAACGGGCAGAGGGGAAGGCGAGCTGTGGCGACAATCGCGATTGGGGTAGTCGGTCCGCGGGACGTGGTGGAGCTCGTGCTCGCGCTGCAGGACCGGCCCGCCGACGTATCGCTGGTGCCGTTCATCTATGAGCACGAGGAGCAGGCGCCGCAACTGGTGAAGGCCGAGCAGGAACGGGTGGACGGACTGCTGTTCACCGGCGTGATCCCGTACACGCAGGCGTCCGTGGACGGCGCGCTGCGGCGGCCCGCCGAGCATGTTTCCTACACCGGGGCGACGCTCCTGCGGGCGCTCGTGGAGCAACTGCGGCTGGGGCATGATGCGGCAGCGCTGTCCATCGACACGCTGACGCGGGCACAGGTCATCGAGACGATGACCGAAGCTAGGCTGCCAACCGACCGGGTGCGGGTGATGGAATACCGAGCGGGGATTACCTCGCAGGAGGTGGTGGCGTTCCACCGGGAAGCGCGCGACGCGGGCCAGGCCAAGCTGGCGATTACGTGCCTCGGCTCGGCGTACCGGGTGCTGGAGCAGGAGATGCACGCGGTACGGCTGGCCCCGTCGCGGCACTCTATCCGGGAGGCGCTTCGCCACCTAGCCCTCACCGTGAGCAATCTGCGGACGGGGGACGCCCAGGTGGCCATCGGACTGATAGACCTCGATGGCGCGTCGGACAGCGAGCTGCAGCGCGGCATGTCCCCGCTGGGCGGGGCCCTCGCGCGGCTCGATGACTACTACATTGTGGTCTCTACCGTGGGCTTGCTGGAGCAGGCCACCAGCCACTATCAGGAACTGCCGCTGCTGGGCCAGCTCAGCGCCCGGCACGAGCGGGTGCACATCGGCTTCGGGGTCGGCCGGACCGCGGCCGAGGCGCAGTCCCTCGCCCGCCGCGCCCTGGGCAGGTCGCACGCCGTCGGACCGACCGCATTGGTGGTCGCGCTCGGCGATGACACCGACATCGTCGTGAACGGCACCCTGGTGCCGGACGGCGACCTGCCGGCGGACAACCTGTCCCTGCTGGCCCGCCGGGCCGGGCTGAACCGCTCCACCCTGATCCGCCTGCAGGAACTGTCGGCCGAGCGAAAGGCGGACGAGGAACTGCTGACGGCCAGGGACATCGCCGAGTACCTAGGCGTCCAGCAGCGCACCGCGCGGCGCGTGGTCCAGCGTCTGGAGCGGGCCGGCCTGGCGGAGATCGTTAGCACGCAGCGCGACGGTCATAGCGGCCGCCCGCGACTGCTGTACCAGATTCACCTCTGAACTGCGGAATGTCCCGCTAGAAGTCGCCCGCGCGGGAGGCGAACTTGGTGGGCTTGCCGAGCATGGGCAGACCGGCGGCAAGCCAGTCGGCCTGCCAGTCGATCAGCGCGCCGAGCGGGACGTCCGGGTAGCCGAAGAGACGGTGGCAACGCTGGGCGTCGGATAGCAGCGCGGTCGGCCCTTCCTCGCCATGGAACTCCGGCTCCACGCCGAACCGCTGTCCGAACTGGGTCGCTATCCGACGCACGGAGGCGGTCTCCGGCCCGGTGAGGTTAAGCACGAACGGCTCGGTGGCTGCGTGCCTGACGGCACGGAGAATCACCTCGTTGGCGTAGCCCTGCCATACCACGTTGACCGCGGGCGTCCGCACGTCCACGGGCTCGCCGGCGAGCACCTGCTGGCCGATGTCGGCCAGCACGCCGTACCGTAGGTCGATCGCGTAGTTCAGCCGCAGCAGCGTCACCGGGGTGCCACGCGTCGCCGCGGCGTAGGAAAGCATCCGCTCCCGGCCGAGGCACGTCATGGCGTACTCACCGACCGGGGCCGGGTGTTGGTCCTCCGCGCAGCCACCGGAGGTGACAGGCACGTACGGGTAGACGTTGCCGGTCGACAGCGCCACGATCCGGGCGCTGGAGTAGCGCCGGGCGACGCGATCCGGCAGCGCGACGTTGACTGCCCAGGCCAGCTCGGGGTGAGCGCTGGTGCCGAACTTGGCGCCGACCAGGAAGACCACGTTCGGCGCGTCCGGCAGCCCGGCGAGATCCTGGTCGGCGAGCAGGTCGAACGGGACCACGTCGATCCCGTAATCGGTGAGCATCCTCGCGGCGGCCGGGTTCGACCAGCGCGACACGGCGAGGACCCGGTCAGCACCGCGGCCCGCCGCGTCGAGGCCGCGCCGGGCCTGGCGGCACAGCGTGGGGCCCAGCTTTCCGCCCGCGCCCAGCACCACGAGGTCGCCGTGCCCGCCACGCAGGTCGTCGACGAGCGCGGCCGACGGCGTCGTCAACCGGTCTTCGAGTTGCTCTTCGGTCTGAAACATGAAACGAGTCCTTAGCTGTAGGCGGGGCAGGGGGCAGAGCTATCCAAGCTGCGGCAGTGTCGCCGCCGTGATCTCATGGTGCAGGGACTCGCCGTGCAGGTAACGGCGGATCTCATCAACGACGAGCTGCCCAGCCCGGTGACGGGCCTCGATCGTCCCGCCCGCCTCATGCGGGGTGAGCAGGACCCCGGGCTGGGCGCGAAGCGGGCTGCTCGTGGGAAGCGGCTCCTCGTCGTAGACATCCAGTGCGGCGTCGATGCGGCCGCTGCGCAACTCGGCGAGCAGAGCGTCGGAGTCCACCAGCCAGGACCTGGCCGTGTTCACGAGGCCAGCGCCGTCCGGCATCAGCGCCAGCTCGCGCCGCCCGAGCAGGTGCCGGGTCTCGGCTATGGCAGGCGCGTGCACGGCGACGATCCGCGACGTCGCGAGCAGCTCCGGCAGCGCTAGGAGGTTGGCACCGAGCCGGGCGGCCTCCGGCCCAGTCAGGTAGGGGTCGTGCACGCTGGCCTCGGCGCCGAGCGCGGTGATCATCTGAAGGTAGGCCCGCCCAGTCCGGGACGCTCCGATAACCCCGATCCGCGACCCGGCGAGCTCATGCCGGGGACGGGCCGCCTTGGCCCGAGACCACTCCTCGCCGCTCCGCAGGGCGTGGTCGAAGCGGTGGACCTGGTGCAGCAGCGTCAGCGTGAACGCCAGCGACACCTCGGCGACCGGCCTGGCCATGGCCGCGCCGGCCTGGGACACGTGAATCTGGCGCGTGAAAAGCGCGTCGGAGACCAGGAACCGCACGGACGCCCCGGTGTGCACCACAAGGCGAAGCCTCGGCGCGCGCGCAAGCAGGTGCGCGTCGAGGCGGGGGAATCCCCAGGCGGTTACCAAGACCTCCGCGTCCGATAGCGCGGCGTCCAGCGCTGTGCCGTCCTGGGCTGGGTCCACCCAGCTCAGCGTGCCGAGCGCGACCAGCTGGTCGGCGACCTCCGCCGGGAAGAACAGCGGCTTCAGCCGTTCGGGGAGCGCGACGACGAGCGCCGGGCCGGCTAGTCCCACGGTTGTCCTCCCTTGCCAACGATAGCGGGTGCCCCTACAGTTTTCGGTGTTGACCGTAATTTGGCAAGAGGCGGGGTGGTTGAAGTCGTGGTGGTGGATGTGACGGCAGCGGCTGATGATGTTGGAGCGGCCGACGCCCGGACGATCACCGCGGTGTCGACCACGGTGGTCAGCCGACCGTACTGGACGCCGTTCGAGATCAGCAGCGGGTCCACGCCGACCCTGGAGAGCGTGCTAGTCCGGATCACGGCGCAGGACGCGGTCGGCACCGGCGAGACAACCGCCATGACCGCGTACTCGGGAGAGACGACGGCCGGCCTTATCGACGCGATCGCGTCGATCCTGGCCCCCGCCGTCATCGGCCGGCCGCTCTTCGACCTGGCCGGCCTGCATCAGCACATGGACGCGGCGGTGCGCGGGCGGTCGCTGGCGAAGGCCGCGATCGACATGGCGGTCGTCGACGCGCAGGGACGCGCGCTCGGCGTTCCCGCCGGGGTCCTGCTGGGCGGCCGGGTCCGCGAGACGGTCGACATGGCGTGGGTCATCGGCCTCACGGAGATCGAGTCCGCCGTGGCCGCGGCGGTGGCGAAGGTGGCCGAGGGATACCGGCACATTAAGGTCAAGGGCGGGCATGACCCGCGTCGCGACGTCGAGCTGGTCACCGAGCTGTGCCGGAGCCTGCCCGCTGGGGCGGAACTCGCGATCGACTTCAACGAGGCGTACGACCTGGGCACGGCGCTGCCCGTTCTGCAGCGGATGCAGCGCGCCGGGCTCGTACTGGCCGAGCAGCCGGTACCGGGATGGGACGTAGCCGGGATGGCCCGGCTCACACAGGCACTGGACCTGCGCGTCATGGCCGATGAGGCGATCCAGTCAGTCCACGACGCAGTGCGACTCGTCCGCGACAGCGCGTGCGACGTGTTCAACATCAAGCTGCTCAAGGTCGGCGGCTTTCACCGGGCCCGGCAGGTAGCCGCGATCGCGGAGGCGGCCGGCATCGCGGTCAAGGTCGGGACCATGCCAGAGCTTGGCATCGCCACCATGGCGGCCGCGCACTTCGCCGCGGCGACGCCCGTCGCCACGGTGCCGGCCGACCTTGTCGGCCCGCTGCTAGTCGACGGCGACATCGTTGACTCCGCGCCGTTCACGAGCAGGCCCGGGCACGCGGTGCTGCCGGACGGGCCAGGCCTCGGCGTCGAACTCGTCGCGTCAACAGTGGAGGTAACAAGGTGACCGCTATCAGTCCCCGGGCCGCCCGGCTGGTCCGCGCGCTTGACCAGGCGGCCATCCCCGCGGTACTGACCCCGATGACCGCCGACCGCCGCCTGGCCCTCGCCGACCTGGAGGGCTACGCGAGCGCGATCGCCGCGCAGCCCATCGGTGGCGTCGCGGCCTGGGTGCACACCGGGCGCGGTCCTTACCTGTCGATCGCCGAGCGGCGCCGCGTGCTCGCCACCTTCCGTGCCGCCACCACGCTGCCCATCATCGCCGGCGTCGCCCCGCCGACGGGCGCCGAGGGGGATCCAGTCACGGAGGCACTGGCGGTCGCCGACGAGGCGGTAGCCGGTGGCGCCGACGCGCTCCTGGTCTTCCCGCCGCGGGCCTACGCCGGACGGCCCGACCGGGACGAGGCGCTGCTCCGCCTGCACGAGCGGCTGGCCGTGCACACCGGCCTGCCGCTGATCCTGTTCATCCTGCACGCCGCGGCCGGCGGCTATGCCTATCCGCCCGCGCTGCTGCGTGACCTGCTGGCCCTTCCCAACGTGGCCGGGGTGAAGATCGCGACCCTTGACTCCGCGATGACCTGCCAGGATGTCACCACGCTCGTACGGAAAGAGTTCCCCGACCGGCTGGCCGTCACGGGGGAGGACAGGATGTTCGGCCCGTCACTCATGTGGGGTGCCCAGGCGGCCCTAGTCGGCGTCGCCGCCGCCTGCGGTCACCTGACCACCGACTTGCTCGCCCGCTGGTTCGGCGGCCCCGGGCATGACGGCTTCGTCGCCGCTTCCGACCGGATGGACCGGTTCGCCGGGGCCACGTTCACCCAGCCGATCGAGGGCTACGTGCAGCGGATGCTCTGGGCGGCCGAGGCGGAGGGCATCATCTCCGCCGAGGCGGCGCACGACCCGTTCGGCCCGAAAATCCCGGCCCGCGACCGGGAGCACGTGCACCAGCTGGTGCGGTCGCTGCAGGCGGACAGCGCTCTGCCCGCAGACAGCACTAGGGAGGGCTAAGATGAAAGCGCTTGCACAAGGGGCGTGGTCATCGTGTCCGACACCGGTGGTACGGGCGAGGGCCCGCCGACGATAGCGAAGATCGCCAGCGTCGTCGGCGTCTCCCCCGCGACGGTGTCACGGGCGCTCAGCCACCCGGAGCTGCTGAGGCCTGCGACCGTCGAGCGGGTCCTGAGCGCGGCCCGGGAACTTGGGTACGCCCCCAACCCCGCGGCGCGGGCGCTGTCCACCGGGCGGCACGGGAACATCGCCCTGATCGTTCCGGACATCGCCAACCCGTTCTTCCCCCCGCTCATCCGGGCCGCGCAGCAGGCGGCGGACGCGGCCGGCTTCTGCGTCTTCCTCGGCGACTGCGGTGAGCGCCCCGCCCGCGAGGCGACGCTCGCGGGCAAGTTCGCGGCTCAGGTCGACGGGCTTGTCCTGGCGTCCTCCCGGTCGCCCGCCGACAGCATTCACGCGCTGGCCAGGCGGCGGCCGCTGGTGCTGGTGAACCGGGACGTCGGCGGCGTGCCGCGGGTGCTCGTCAACACGGCGGGCGGCATGCGGGACGCCGTCGCCCACCTGGCGGGCCTCGGGCACAAGAAGATCGCCTACGTCTCGGGCCCGGCGAGCTCGTGGTCCGGCCAGCAGCGGCGCAAGGCGGTGCGCCAGAGCGCCGAGCAGCACGGGACACAGCTGCTTGTCCTGCCGGCGGGCGAGCCGACCTACGCGGTCGGCGAGAACGCCGCGGGCAAGATCCTCAAGGGCGGGTGCACAGCCGCCGTCGCGTTCGACGACCTTGTCGCGCAGGGCATCATGGCCGGCCTCGCCAGCCGCGGTGTGGCGGTCCCCGGCCAGTTCAGCGTCGTCGGCTGCGATGACACGCTCGGGGCCATTACCTACCCGCCGCTGACGACGATCGCCGCCCCGGCGGCAGACGCCGGGCGGGTGGCGGTCGAACTGCTGCTGCGCGTCCTGGCGAGCAGCAGCGCCGGCGAGCGGGCCCGTGACGACCGCTACAGCCTGGACTCGCGACTGGTGGTGCGGGCCACGACCGGCCCGGCCAGCCCAGCCGGCCCGCCTCGGCCGCCCCGGTCGGGGCGGGTGGGACTGGCGCGCCAGGCGGGCGCCCAGTGAGCCAACCCGTGAGCCACCTCACTGGCCGGGACCCGGCCACCGGCCAGGTCCTGCGCGTGGACGCCCACCGCGGGCTCATCACGGCCGTCACCGCCGTCACCGCGGTTGACGCCGAGGCTGACCACTGGATCGCCCCCGGCCTCATCGACCTGCAGGTGAACGGGTACCACGGGTTCGACCTGAACGAGCCGGAACTGCGGCCGCAGACGGTCACCGGGCTCGTCCATGCCCTGGCGGCGGTCGGCGTGACCACGGTCGTGCCCACACTGATCACCGCGCCGGAAGATCAGCTGCTGGCGTCGCTGGCGACGATCGCGGCCGCCCGGAGGTCCTCGCGGCACCTCGCGCACGCGATCCCGTATGTCCATGTCGAGGGGCCATTCCTATCCGATCACGACGGCCCACGCGGCGCTCACGACGCGCGCTACATCCGACCGCCCGACGCCGCCGAGGTGGGGCGGTGGCAGCGGGCGAGCGGCGGGCTTGTCGGCCTGGTCACCGTTTCCCCCCACTGGCCCGGCAGCGACACGTTCATCCGCGCCGTGACCGGGCTCGGCGTCCGCGTCGCCGTCGGCCATACGCATGCCACCAGCGACCAAGTGCACCAGGCCGTCTTGGCGGGCGCCACCATGTCCACGCACCTCGGCAACGGGGCGCACGCGACGCTGCCGCGCCACCCCAACTACCTGTGGGCCCAGCTCGCGGACGACGGCCTGCGCGTCGGCCTGATCGCCGACGGCCATCACCTGCCCGCCGACACGTTCAAGGCGATGGTGCGCGCCGCTGGCCCTGACCGCGTGCACCTCGTGTCCGATGCCACCGAGCTGGCGGGCATGCCGCCCGGCCGGTACGTGACGACGGTCGGCGATGCCGTCGAGCTGTCGCCGGACGGCAGGCTCGGCCTTGTCGACTCCCCGTACCTGGCCGGCGCCGTCCGCGGCCTTGACGAGTGCGTCGCCATCGCGACCGCCCTCGGCGGCCTGACGCTAGCCCAGGTGCTCACCCTCGCCACCAGAAACCCCGCCCGCCTGCTCGGCCCCACCACCCCGACACGCGGGGTCAGCCCGCGGCGCGGGGTCCTCGAGCCCGGGGCCGCCGCGGACCTCATGACCTTCGACTTCGCCCCGGGCGACCAGAGGCTGCGGGTCGCGACAATACTGTCCGCGCCCGCCGACGCGCCTTAGGGGGCCACTCGGCCGGTCGGCTAGGCGGGTGCCGAGTCCGCGTCGAGGTAGAGCGTGGCGCGCGGATGGTCGCGCAGGACGCTGGCCGGGCACGCCGCGCTGATCGGCCCGAAGAGCGCCTCCCGGACCGCCGCCGCCTTGCTGGGGCCGGGAACGACGCAGAAGACCTCGCTCGCCGACATCAGCGCCGGGATGGTGAGCGTGATCGCGTGGGCCGGCACCTGCGCCAGCGCACCGAAGCAGCCGTCGTTGACCTGCTGCTGGCGGGACCGCTCGTCGAGCGCCACCACCCGGACCAGCTTGGCGTCGGCGAAGTCGGCGATCCCCGGGTCGTTGAACGCCAGGTGGCCGTTCTCTCCGATGCCCGCGCACACGATGTCGACCGGCGCCTCCGCCAGCACCCGTGCATAGCGCTCCGCCGCCAGCCCGGCATCACCACCCGGGCTGATAAGCTCCACGCGCCCCGGATGAACGAGGCCGAAGAGCCGGTCCGCCAGGTAGTTGCCGAACCGCTGCGGCGCCGACTCGCTGATCCCTGCGTACTCGTCCATGTGCAGCGCGGTGACCCGTGCCCAGTCGATGCCCGGGGCGACCGCGAGCGCCGCCAGCATCTCGTCTTGCGAGGGCGCGGCGGCGAAGACCGTCCGCACGGCCTGCTGAGTGCGCAGCCGCGTGCGCAGGGCCTCTGCGACGTCGTGCGCGGCCGCATGGCCCACGGAAGCCCGGGTCGGGTAGACGCGGACCAGCTGTCGGCCGGCGCTGAACTCCCGCGCCGGCCGTTGACTACTGTCGGCGATCACGATCAGACTCCTTCTGTAGGGCCAGAGCCAGCTTCTCCAGGGCCAGGCCAGGCGACGCTCCAGGGCATCGACTGGCCCGCATCGGCGCTGCGCTGGGCCAGCAGGCCGATCCGCGTCGCCGCCAGAGCGTCCTGCGCGGTCACCGCCGGCGGCCGCCCGTCGGCCAGCGCGTCGAAGAAGTCCTCGGCTGGCCGCAGCCGCCTAGGCAGGGGCTCGAGGCGCGACGGCCGCCGGTGCGTCGCGACGGACACCGCGTCGTCTTTCCAGCACAGCTCGGCGGTCCCCAGCGTTCCGGTCAGCCGCATCCGGTAGTCCCCGTGGTAGCTGGCGGCTTCCGGGCTGAGCCAGTTCACCTCCACGGTCGCCAGCACCCCGTCGTCGGTGCGGAGCGTGATCAGGCCGTGGTCCTCAAATCCCGGCCGGTCGGCGTTGGCCCGGTTGCCGGCGAATCCCCGCAGCCGACCGCGCGTCGCGCCGGTGAAGTGCAGCACCAGGTCGATGTCGTGCACGGCCAGGTCGTTGAGGATGCCGCCGTACTGGTCGCGGTCGAACATCCAGTCCGGGCGCCTGGCGCGGGTCAGCTTATGCGGCGCGCTGGCGGCGATCGTGACGAGGTCGCCGAGTTCCCCGTCGGCGACGAGCCGGTCCGCGGCGAGGGTCGGCGGGTAGAACCGCTTCTCGAAGGCGACGGACAGGTGACGGCCCGAGCCGCGCCACGCCGCCTCGATCGCCTCCAGGTCTGCCAGCGTGGTGCACAGCGGCTTGTCGGCCAGCACGTGCACCCCGGCCGCCAGGGCGTCCCGGACAATGGCACCCCGCGCGCCGTACTCCGCGCCGACGCCGACCACGTCCGCTTGGACGGCCTGCAGCATCTCCTGGTGGGAGGCGTAGCCCGGCACGCCGAGGCTGGCCGCGTAGCCGGCCCGGATGTCCCGGTCGGAGTCGGCGATGGCGACGAGCTTGACGTCCTGGCGCAGCCGGGCCTCGTCGATGATCGTCTCGATGTGCGGGTGCCGCAGGCCGGCGATGGCGAGCGCTATCACGCGGCGCTCACCGGTAGACCAGCGGCCGGATGTCGGCGGACCGGAACCGGACCGTCTGGGTGTCCACCCGCTCGGCATCGGGGGCGTCCGCCGCCGCGTCGGCCGCGTCGGTGTAGAAGAACCGCTTCTCCAGGACGAACGGTCCGGGCCATACCGTCGGTCCGACCGGCGCTTCGCGATGCCGGTCCACGGCCCGCCCCGCGCCCTCCCGGATCAGCCGCCGGGCCTCCTGCGGGGAAAGCGAGATCGCGCTGTTGCGGCTGAGTCCCTGCTTCACCGCGGCCGTCTCGATCTGCGGGATCAGCTTGGCCGCCTCGGCGCAGGCGTCGGCCTCTCCGGACAGGAAGATGAACGGCAGGCCGGCCGCTCCGTAGTACAGCGCCCACTGGGCGATCTCGCCGACCACCTCGCCGTTTATCTTGATGTAGTCGATGAGCTGGCTGTTTTGCGTGTGGTTCATGTTGCCGGACCGCACGCCGGCCATCGCGTGCTGGCCGATGATCAGGCCGGCCTCGTAGCGGTCGACGATCGGGTCGAGCACGCTGTGCGGCGCGTGCGGCCGGCCGTGGATCAGCTTCACCGCCGGATGGACGTCCTCGTACCACAGACCCTCGCAGCCGTGGCCGTCCAGGACGAGGATGTCCTCGACCTCGCGCTCCACCAGGCCCTCGACCGCGGCGTTGAGCTCCCCGGTCGCCAGCCGCCGCGACCGGTCCAGGTAGCGCGCGTCGGGACGGGCCTGGCCGGTGAACGAGGTGACCCCGGCGGTGCCCTCGAGATCGGTGACAATGAATGCGCTCTTCACGTCCCGTACCTCCCTTGAAGGTCTGCAAGCGCTTGCATAACATCATTATGTGACGCACGGCCAGGATGTCCAGCCCCCTCGGGGTGTTGACCAGCACACCGCGACCGAGGGCTAGGGCCATCGCCCGGCTGCTTCGCGCGCGCCCGCGACCCCCGGTGCGGATCGCGCACCTCGGCCTGGGCGCGTTCCACCGCGCCCACCAGGCGGTGTACATCGCGCGAGCGGCGGATGGCGCCGACTGGGGAATCCGCGCGTTCACCGGCCATGGCGTGCGGCTGCCCGCCCTGCTCGCTGCCCAGGACTGCCTCTACACGGTGGTGCAGCGCGGCCCGGACCGCGATGAGCTGGCGGTCGGCACCGCGCTGGCGGACGCCCGGGCGGGCGGCGACCTCGCCGCCTGGCGCGCCGTGTGCCGCGACCCGCGCACGTCGCTGATCACGCTCACGGTCACCGAGGCCGGCTATCACCTGCGCGGCGATGGCCGCCTCAACCTCGACGACTCGGCCGTCCGCGCCGACCTGGCCGCCCTGTCCCGGGAAGCCCTGTCCAGGGACAGCGCCACAGTCGGCAGCACGCCGGCCACGACGATCGGGCGGCTGGCACTGGGCCTCCTCGACCGCTACAGCCACGGCGGCCCGCCGGTCGCCGTCGTCAGCTGCGACAACATCGCCGCCAACGGGGCCCGGCTGCGAGCCGCGATGCTGGAGTTCGCGGCCGGCCTCCCGCCCGGCCTCGCGACCTGGATGGACCAGCAGGTCGCCTTCCCGTGCAGCGTCGTCGACCGGATCACGCCGGCCACGACCAGCGGCGACATCGCGGTCATCGCGGCGGCCACCGGAATCCGGGATGAGGTGGCGGTCATCACCGAGCCGGCCAGCGAGTGGGTCCTCGAGGACCTGCCGGCCGGGCCTGGCCGGGACATCAGCCTGCCTGACCTACGCTCGGCCGGGGTCACGATCACCGCCGACCCGCTGCCCTTCGAGCAGCGCAAGCTCTGGATGCTCAACGGGGCGCACACGCTGCTGGCCTACGCCGGGCTGCTGCGTGGGCACGCCACCATCGCGCAGGCGTTCGCCGACCCGCTCGCTCGGACGTGGGCGGAGGAGTGGTGGGACGCGGCGTCCCGGCACGTCCGGCTGCCCGCCGACAGCATCGCGGACTACCGGCGGGAACTAACGGACCGCTTTGCGAACCCTCGCATCCAGCACCTGGTGACCCAGATCGCCGTGGACCCGCTGGCCAAGCTGGCCGTCCGGATCTTGCCGGTGCTGCGCCGGGAACTGGCCAGCGGACGGCTGGACGCCGCCGCCGTCCGCCCGGTCGCCGCCTGGCTGGCGGTCACCGCCGTCACCGCGAGCTCGGCCACCACGGGCGCGACCGCGCTGACGGCCGATCGCGTCCGGGCTGCCCTCCGCCGGCTCGACGCCGAGTGCGCCGCCGATGACCAGGTGGTCGCCCTGACCCGCGCGGCGGCCATGGAGCTGCAAGCGCTTGCACAATCAAGGTAACCAAGAGAAGGGAGCCAGGCCAGATGCGGTTCGGCATCGTCGGGGCCGGCGTGATCGGTTCAATTCACGCCCGCCTCATTTCCGCCATCGCGCAGGAGCAGCCCGGCCAGGCCAAGCTGGTGGCGGTGGCCGACACCAGCGCGGAGTCCGCGAACCGGCTCGCCAAGGACCACGACTGCGTGGCGCTGGCCACCGTTGATGACCTGCTGGCCCGTGAGGACGTGGACGCGGTCAGCATCTGCCTGCCCAGCGGCCTGCACGCCAAGGCGGCCGTCGCGGCGCTGGAGGCCGGCAAGCACGTCGTCATCGAGAAGCCCATCGACATCACGCTGGCCGCCGCCGACGAGATCATCGCCGCCGAGCGCCGCAGCGGCCGCACGGTCGCGGTGATCAGCCAGCGCCGCTTCCAGCCGGGCTTCCGCTTCCTGCATGACGCGGCCGCCGACGGCCGCCTGGGCCGGGTCACCACGGGGATCGCCGAGTCGACGTTCTGGCGCGCGCAGTCCTATTACGACGCCGACGACTGGCGCGGCACCCGGGCCCTCGACGGCGGCGGAGCCCTGATGAACCAGGGTATCCACACCCTGGACCTGCTGACCTGGGTCATGGGCGAGCCGGTCGAGGTCAGCGCCTACAGCGCCGTCCTCGCCCACGAACGGATCGAGGTCGAGGACACGCTCACCGCCAGCATCCGTTTCGCCAGCGGCGCCCTCGGCGCGCTGACCGCCACCACCGGCACGTACCCCGACCGGCCGGTCCGGCTCACCGTGGCCGGCGATGCCGGCACGGCCGTGGTCGCCGACGAGAAGCTCTCCTACCTGCAGACCCGCGACGGCGGCAGCGCCCCGGCCGACGGTGCCTCAACCGGCAGCGCCGGCGACGACGCCCTGCGGGCAGCCGCCGTCCCGCTGCATATCGATGACGCCCACCGCGCCCAGTACGTCGACTTCCTGGCCGCCGTCCGCGACCAGCGCCCGCCCCTGGTCACCACCGCCGACGGCCGCCGTGCCCTTGCCCTCGTCCTCGCCATCTACGAATCCGCGCGAACCGGCGGCCGGTCCGTCCCCGTGAACGCGGGCTGAGGGCGGCTGCCCTGGGTCCGTGTCCGCGGGCTGAAAGCAGGGAGCGCCCGGCGGCTTGCGCTGCCGGGCGTTCCCTCATTCGCGGTCGGCTGACCGCGCCAGAAGTTACCTCCTTCGGGGAAGCATCCCGATCGCGGACGGGCTGAAGGCGTTGTCGAGCGCCCGGTAGTAGATGACTTCCCCGTTGCCGACGGTAATCGGGCCGGTGTACGTGCGCCACGGGCCGTTTTCGATCCGGTACTCGGTTTCCCAGATGCCCACGCCGCCCGACTCGCTGGCCGTGAGCGTGACCAGGTTCTTGCGGCCCCTCTTATTAACGGTCGGGGTGACGGTGGGGGTGTAGGTCGTCGTGGGGAGGTCATAGCGGTAGACGTAGGACGGCTCCTGGACGAAGTAGAGCTGGCCGTTGCCGTCCTGCACCAGGTCGCTCGCCGGACCGGAGTAAAGCTCTTCGGACTGCCAGGTGACCGGGTCGACGTAGAACAGCTCGTAGCTCGTCGTGAGGAAGAGCCGCCCGGCATCGAAGACGATCTTGTGCTCGAGACCGTACATGCTGCCGTCCGGCCCCGTGGCCAGGGTGTCCTCGTGCCTGATGCTCCTGGTCGCGAGGTTGAACTTCACGAGCGTCCCGTCGGCGAGGAACCACAGGTTGCCCTGCCCGTCGAGGGTCAGGCCGGACACGTTGACCGCGCCCTGCTTCGGCGTCATCTGGAACACGACCTTGCCCGTGGTCGGGTCGAAGGCGAACAGCTCGCCGGACGTGGCGGTCGGGGTGACACCGTAACCGCCGTCGATCGACGTGCCGCCCCAGAGCAGCCCGTCGTAGGCGACCAGGGAGACCGGCGTCTGATCGGCGATCGGGGCGTGGTAAACGGTGATCGCCCCGGTCGTCGGGTTCCACAGGCTGATGTCGCCGCCCAGCAGCCCGGACTCGGGTACGCTGCCCACCGCCTCCAGGTTGTTGATCTCCGCGAACGCGACCGGGCGGTTCTGGTTGTCCCCGATCGCGACTGCGGCCGAGGGACTCCAGCCCGCGGTTATGTCGTCGTAGTACAGGTCGCCCTCGGGATACCGGCCGAAGACCATCTCGCCGTTGTAGGTTCCGTAGCCCTCGACCTGTCCCGAGCCGGACAGCACCGACCACTTGCCGGTGGCTGGGTCGAACTGCCCCATGCCCGGCGGCGTGAGGTAGGCGCCCGCGTACACGTTCCCGTTGGATCCCTCGCCGAGGGTAATGAGCTGATCGCCCGAGCCCTGGACCGTGGGCTCGGTGTAGTACGACCTGCTGGTGCTGAAGTTGTAGCCGTAGATCCGGTCGTCCGTGTAGTAGGTGAACATCAGCGTCGATCCTGTGTAGCCCGAGAGGCTGAGGTTCACCCAGGCCCAGGCGCCGGGGATGGCGTTGGGCGCCCAGCTGAGCTCCGTGCTGGCCAGGGTCGAGGTGTCGAAGGTGTAGATGTGGGAGGAACCCCGGTAGTAGACGAGGTCCGGGTTGGCTGGGCTGGGCGGCGAGACCCCGCCACCGGAGAACGGGCTGATGGTGGCGACCCAACTGCCGGTCGAGGCGTTCCACACCAGCGCCGCGTTGACGTTCGCCTCGATCGCGACGAAGACCAGGTCGCCGGCCATCGACAGGCCGTCCACGTTCCCGGGCTGTCCCGCGTACGCCGACGGGAGGGAAATCTGCGCTACGGCCCCGGTGCCGGGGTCCAGCTCGCCAAAGTCGGTGCTTGGCTGGGTGCCGAAGTAGACCCCCGACGCCGTCGGGTACAGCGCCGTGACGTAGGTCTGCCCCGAGATCGCCTGCCCGTAGTTCTTGAATACCTGGGTCGACGGGTCGTAAGAGAAGATGTCTCCGTCCGGATAGGTCCCGCCCCAGATCGTCCCGTCCGGCCCGGCCGCGAGCGACCAGATGGTCTGGCCGGCGATCGACGGCCCCAGGTCGGTGACCGACGCTGCGCCGATCGTGTACTCATACAGGTCGGGGCCCTCGCCCGTGCCCATGAACACCGCGTTGTCGGCCTGCGAGTACGCCATGCCCGTCACGCTGTAGCCCGAGGGCAGCCGCGTGTCCACCACGGTCTTGTAGGTGTCGAGGTCGACGGCGACGAACTCCGCGTTCTGGTCGGAGTAGTTCCCCATGTTGAGGAAGAAGGCCTCAGGGTCTCCGCTTGGCGTGGTGTCGGCGACGACCGAGGCGGTGGTCCCTCCCGAGCTGGCGCCGTTGGAACTCGTGTCGTCGCCCGAGGAGGTGGGCACGACGGTAGCGGAGGCGCTGCTCGGGGACACGCTGATGGTCGGGGATGCGCTGGAGGCCGGCGACGGGCTGGACGATGTCGGCGGCGCGCCGGGCGCGGGGATGATTGGGCCGTTGGAGCTCCCGCCGCCACCACCGAGGGCCGTATCGGTGGACAGCGCGCGGACGACCGGCTGCCCGAGGTTGTCGACCGGCCACGATGGCGCGGCCGGCCGCGTCGTGCCCGAGGCGGAGCTCACGGTCGCCATCGCAGCCGGGTCCCCGCTCGCCGTCGACGCCTGTGCCACGCCCCCGGCCGTGGCTGCAAGGACGGCGGCGGCCGCCGCCGTCACCGCTAGGGCGAGCCGCCTGACGCGTCTCCCAGCTAGCACCCTCATGAGCACTCCTCATCAATTTAGGTCATGGCTTTTCATGCAAATTGCCGTCCTTAATAACGTAGACGGCTTGGGCTAGGCGTCAAGAGTCCGGCTCTGACAAGGGCATCCGTCGAGCTAGGCGCCCTCGCTCAGGGCGAACGCCCGGTTAACGTGCTATAGTTTGGGCCGACATCAATGATGATCGCCGCGTCCGAAATGCTCAGCTGGGAGAGGTGGCGGGGAGCCGCACGTGACGCACCCGTATCCGATTGGGTTCCGCCCGCGGGTCCGCATCGCGGTGGTGGGGCCGGATGATCTGGTTGAAAACTCGATCCTCGCCCAGCACCGCAAGCCGCAGGAGTTCGACTGGCAGCTCCTCGCGGCCGGCTACCGCGAGGAGCAGCAGGTGCCGGAGATCCTGCGGCGGCTGGCCGGCAAGGTCGACGCCTGCCTGTTCACCGGGCCGCTGCCCTACGACATCGCCCGGCGGGCCGAGGTCCTGGACGTGCCGGCGACCTTCGTGCCCCTCAGCGACGCGGCGCTGTACCGGGCGCTGCTCGGCGGGGTCATGAACGAGTCGTTCGAGCTGTCGAAGGTCAGCATCGACACCCTGAGCGAGCAGGAGATCGAGGAAGCCTATGCGGAGATCGACGTCCCGGTCGGCGGCGTTCGTAGCCATCCGTACCAGGCCGGGGAGACGGCTAGCGAGGTGGCGGACTTCCACCTCGCGTGCTGGCGGTCGGGCCAGCTCACCGCCGCGGTGACATGCATCAGGTCGGTCTGGCGGCTCCTGCGCGAGGCGGGCGTGCCGGCCCTGCGGGTGCTGCCGACGCAGGCCTCGGTGCGCGCCGCCCTGCGCACGGTCGGCCTCATGGGCATGGGCAGCCATCTCGCCGACGCGCAGATCGCCGTCGCCCGGGTCGACTATTCCCTCCCCAAGATCCCGGGCCCGGAACGCCCGGGCCTCTACTGGCGCGAGGAATTCCGGCTCCCGGTGCACCAGCTCGTGCTGTCGGAGGCCGGGCGCCTCGACGCCGCCGTGCAGCCGTTCGGGGACCGCGGGTTCCTCCTCGTCACGACAATGGGCGCGCTGGCCTCGGGCACCGGCGGCTTCCGGTCGGCACCCTTCGTTGACCGGATCAGCCGCGAGCTCGGCGTCGACGTCCACGTCGGCGTCGGCATCGCGCGCGGCGTCGCGGAGGCGACGCAGCGGGCGGAGGCGGCGCTTATCCGGGCCCGCGAGAGCGGTGCCCGCGGGTTCGCCGTCGCCAGCGGCGAGAGCTTCCTCGTGCTGTCAGACTCCGGCGCCCCGTCGAGCAGCGGGCCGGCCTCCAAGCAGCGCGAGGACGCCCTGCAGCTCCTGCACCGGATCGTGGCGGCGCTGGGACCTAATCGCGGCCGCGGCCAGCAGACGCCCGACGATCCCTACGTCGTCGACACCGAGGAAGTGGCCGAGGCGCTGAGGACAACGCCGCGGACGGCCCGCCGCAACCTGCAGCTGCTGAGTGACGAGGGTCTCGTCTGGCCGCTGCCCTCGGACCGGGCGCCGCAGCCGGGCCGCCCGCGCCGCCGGTTCCGGCTCATGGTCGAGCGGCTGTCGGAGTAGCTGGGCGCGCTGAGCGCGATCGCCCGGCCAATCACGAAGGTTTCGGCCCGGAGCCCTGTCCGTATCTGCTCGTGTGAGCACTTTCCTTGATTTCGGTCCTTGCCAGAATTACGTCCGGCTCGCTAGCATCCCTCGTATGTAGACGCTGGCCGACGGGCAGGCAACCCCCACTGCATCAAGAGGTAAAGATATGCGGCTACGTTATGCGGCGGTCCTGACCGCCATCGGATCTCTCTCCCTGCTGGCGGCATGCAGCTCGGGTAGCGGCGGCGGGTCCGGCGGCGCCATCTCGGCGCCGCTGAGCAGCCCCGCTTCGGTATCCGGCTCCGTCACCATGTGGATTTACCCCATCGCCCCGACCGGCGAGGCGGCCGACTGGAAGCCCCGCGTCGCCGCCTTCGAGAAGCTGTACCCCAAGGTCAAGGTCAACGTCGTCGTCCAGCCGTGGGCGAACCGTGACGAGCAGCTCGAGACCGCGATCGCCGGTGGCAAGGGGCCAGACGTGGTCTACCTGATCCCGGACCAGATACCGGGCTACGCCAACAGCGGTTCGCTCGAGAACGTCGCCAACCTAGTCGCCAGCGACAAGAAGGACTTCTACCCGAGCGCGCTGTCCGCCCTCACCTACAACGGCTCGCAGTACGGGGTGCCGCTGCTCATGCAGGCGACCACGCTGCTGGCGAACAAGAAGATCCTGAAGGCGGCGGGCATCACCACGGTGCCGAGCACTTGGAGCCAGCTCCTCGCCGACGCCCCGAAGATCAAGGCCGCCGGCGACTATGTCACCGAGTACGACGCGGCCCCCGATGAGACCCTCAACGAGTCGTTCTACCCTCTCCTGTGGCAGGCTGGCGGCCAGGTGCTGTCCACCAACAGCAAGCAGGCGACGTTCAACTCCGCCGCGGGTGTCTCCGCGCTGTCCTTCCTCCAGACGCTGGTCAAGGACAGCTACGTGCCCAAGGACCCGCTCACGGTGGACCCCACGGTGGACACCGACCCGATTGAGCAGGGCAAGGTGGCGTTCGTGATGACCGGCGACGTCGCCTCGCTGACGCCGACGGCCCAGGCCCCGCTCTCCGACTGGGAAGTGGCACCGCCGCTGTCAGACGGGAAGACCATCAGCTACGGAACCGTCGGCGGGCTGTCGATCCTGTCGGGCTCGCAGAACAAGTCGGCTGCGGCGGCGTGGGTCAACTGGGTGACGTCGGCGGCCCAGATAAAGACCTACGACCAGAGTCACGACTACTTCTCGCCGCGTATATCGGCCGGGACCCTATTTCCACCTAGCACTCTCATCGGCGAAGAAGAGAAGATGCTTCCCTACATGACGCAAGGCTCCATCAACCTCGAGTCCCGGCAAATCATCTCCCTCCTCGCACCGAAAATTCAGGCGGCACTGCTAAGCCAGGGCAACCCACAACAAGCCCTGAACTCCGCGGCCACCGCCGTCAATAACCTGCTGGCTCGCAGCAGCGACTAATCGGCACCGCATGAGTCCGCAAGCAAGACACACGTCGCAGCGCCGGGTGCCTTCACCGGAGGCACCCGCCCAGCGGCCTTCCCCACTAGGCCGTGATGGCGACGATGGCCCGCCTCGCGACGGTGGCGATGGCAGCCCGAGCGCCATCGTCCTGCGCGCCCCCGCCCTTACCCGGGCCTGGCGCGGCATGCGCCGCAACGGCACGGGCATGGCCCTGATCTTCATCGCGCCCTACGTGGTGCTGTTCCTGGTCTTCCGGATCGGGCCGGCGGTCGCAGGGATGTTGCTCGGGTTCGCGAGCTACAAGATCAACGGGGCGACCCAGTGGGTGGGCCTGTCCAACTTCCACGCCCTTTTCACCGACCCGCTGTTCTGGAACGCCCTGCGCGTGACGATCACGTACACCGTGATCGCGGTGCCGCTCACTGTCGTGGTGTCGCTGGGGATGGCGCTGCTCTGCATACGGTCCATCCGCGGCATCAAGGTGTACCGGGCCCTGTACTTCCTGCCGGTCGTCACCAGCCTCGTCACGAGCAGCGTGATCTGGCAGTGGATCTACTCCTCCGACGGCCCGCTGAACTGGTTCTTCCAGTCGATCGGCCTCCCGGCCGTTAACTGGCTGTCCTCCGGCAACATGGTCCTGCCGTCGCTGTCCATCATGAGCGTCTGGACCAGGTTCGGGTTCGACATGCTCATCCTCCTGGCCGGGCTGCTGGCGATCCCCCACGAGTACACCGAGGCCGCGACAATCGACGGCGCGTCGGCGTGGCAGCGGTTCTGGTGGGTGACGCTTCCCCAGTTGAAGCCGTCGCTGTTCTTCGTCGTGGTCCTGGAGCTGATCCAGTCTTTCCAGGTCTTCGACGTCATCTACGTGATGACCGGCGGCGGGCCGGGCGACGCGAGCTACTCGCTCGTCTACCTCATCTACGACCAGGGCTTCAACTTCTTCAACTTCGGCTACGCCAGCGCGGCCGGCGTGGTGCTGTTCGCGATCACCCTGGTGGTGTCGCTGTGGCAGCGCTGGATCTTCCGGGGGGAAACCTGATGGCGACCGAGGCCAACGCGGCGCCGGCACTGGCTCGCCGGGCACACCCCCGGCCGGCGCGCCCGCGCGCCGGCCGCAAGTCACGCAAGCAACTGTGGGCGCACCTGCCGCTCGCGATCGTCGCCGTGGCGACGCTGTTCCCGTTCTACGTCATGCTCGTCGTGTCCACGCAGAACGGGCAGGCCATCTCCCTGCCCGGATCGCTGTTTCCTGTCCACTTCAACTTCAGCGCCTACGCCCAAGCGCTGCAGGGCGGCAACGTCGCGCGGTGGGCGCTCAACACGCTCATCTACGCCGCCGTGTCGGTCGTGCTGGTGCTGACGTTCGCCTCCTTCGCCGCGTACGCGTTCGCGAAGAAGAAGTTCTTCGGCAAAACGGTCCTGTTCTGGACGTTCATCGCCATGCTGATGGTGCCGTACCAGCTGACCCTGATCCCGCAGTTCATCCTGGTGTCCAAGCTCGGCGGCATCGACACCTACTGGGGACTGATCGTCCCTACCCTCGCCAACGCCCAGGCGCTCTTCCTGATGCGCCAGTTCATCGCCCAGGTTCCCGACGAGCTCATCGAGGCCAGCCGCATCGACGGGGCCGGCGAAGTGCGGACCTTTCTCCAGATCGTGCTCCCGCAGACCAAGCCGATCCTCGCAACGCTCGGCGTCTTCGTGTTCCTCTGGCACTGGAATGACTTCCTCTGGCCGCTCGTTGAGACCCGGTCGCCCGACCACTACGTCATGACGGTAGGGCTGTACAGCCTGGAGGCGCAGAACGTGTCGCTGGCGATCACCATGGCGGCGGCCGTCATGACGTTCCTGCCGATCTTCGCGATTTACCTGGCGCTGCAGCGTTACTTCATTCGCGGTGTCACGATGACCGGCCTGAAGTAAGGCCCCGTTCCCGAAATGACGAAATGAGGAAAGCAGTGCGCGTTGGCATCGTCGGCACCGAAAGCTCCCACGTCGACCACATCATCGATTACCTGAACGCGGCGGCGGCGCGGCCCGGGATCCGGGTGACGGCCCTCGCGGGCGCCGCGGACAAGCGCGCGGAGGAACTGTGCCGCGCGGGCGGCATTGACCAGGTCGTGCCGGACGTCCCCGCGCTGCTCGACGTCGCGGACATTCTGATCGTCACCGCCCGGCACGGCGGGACACACCGCGAGCTGGCGGTGCCGTTCCTGGAGGCCGGGCGGCCGGTCCTGGTGGATAAGCCGTTCGCCTGCACGGTGACCGACGCAGAGGCGATGCTGTACGCCGCCGACAAGCACGCCGCCCTGGTCACGTCCTTCTCAGCGGTGCGCTACCTGCCACAGACCAACGCGCTCGCTGCCGAGCTCGCGGCCATCGGTCCGGCGCGCTCGGTGATCGCCACCGGCCCGGCCGACGGGACCAGTCAGTACGGCGGGATCTTCTTCTACGGCATTCACCCGGTAGACGTGGCGCTGCGCCTCGCCCCCGGCCCGCTCCGCGACATACGAACCGACCGGGTCGGCGAGAGCGTCGTGGCGAGCGCACTGGCGGGCGACGCGCGGGTCACCGTCAACCTCATCAAGCCGGATCCGGACGGGCCGGTGCCGTTCCACGCGCTGGTCGTCGGGCGCCGCGGGATCGCCGGTCGCGAGCTGCCCACCGACGGCAACTACGTCTCCCACGGCCTGGCGGCGTTCCTCGACATGGTCGAGGGCACCAGGCCGCCGCTGTCCCGGGACGAGCTGCTGCGGCCGGTCGAGTTCCTGCAGGCGATCGACCGTTCCCTGCGGGACGCGGGGTAACGGCGGCGGACCGCACGGTGGCACCCTCAGGCGTCACTGAACCAGTCTCACCAGTCGTGCATCGTGCCGTCGAGCAGTCGGTTGGCGGGCAGGTAGGCCGCTTCGTACGGAAAGGCCGCAGCCGCATCGTCGTCGTAGGTGACTCCGAGGCCTGGCTGCTCGGACGGGTTCAGCATCCCGTTGGCGAACGTATAGCTGGCGTGGAACACCTTGTCCGTGGCGGGCGCGTGCCGCATGTACTCCTGGATGCCGAAGTTCGGGATGGCGAGGCCGAGGTGGATCGCAGCTGACAGGCCGACAGGCGAGACATCGGTCGGCCCGTGGATGCCGGACTTGATCTGGTAGATGGCAGCGAAGTCGAGGATGCGGCGCAGGCCGGTGATGCCGCCTGCGTGGGTGACGGGGCTGCGCACGTAGTCGATCAGCTGCTCGCTGATGAGCGTCTTGTAGTCCCAGATCGTGTTGAACACCTCGCCGGTGGCGATGGGCGTTGTGGTGTGCTGGCGGACTAGCCGCAGCGCTTCCTGGTTCTCCGCGGGGGTCGGGTCCTCGAGCCAGAACAGGTCATAGGGCTCCAGGCTCTTGCCGAGCCTGGCCGCCTGGATGGGGGTGAGGCGGTGGTGCGCGTCGTGCAGCAGGGGCTGTTCCGGGCCGAACTCGGCGCGGACGGCCTCGAACACGCGGGGGATGTGGCGCAGGTAGGCCCCGGTGTCCCAAGTCTCCACGACCGGCAGGGCCGACCGCCGGGCGGGCTCGTAGTCATAGCGGCTATCGCTGCCGGCCGTCGCGCCGGTCCGCCCGTTGGCGCTGGAGGCCACGCCGTAGACGCTGTGCAGGCCGGGGATCCCGGTCTGTACTCGCACCGCCCGGTATCCCTCTTCCAGGTGCTCGCGGATGGAGTCGAACAGCTCAGGCAGTTCCGCGCCGCTGGCGTGGCCGTAGGCCAACAGGCCGTCGCGCGAGCGGCCGCCGAGCAGCTGGTAGAGCGGCACCTGCGCCGCCTGGGCCTTGATGTCCCACAACGCGGTGTCCACGGCCGCGATCGCGGCCATCGTCACCGGCCCCCTGCGCCAGTAGGCACCACGGTACAGGTACTGCCAGGTGTCCTCGATACGGCTAGCGTCCCGCCTGATCAGCAGCGGGGCGACATGGTCCCTGAGGTAGGCGGCCACCGCGAGCTCCCGGCCGTTCAGCGTCGCATCCCCCAGCCCGGTCAGCCCCTCGTCGGTCGTAATGCGCAGCGTCACGAAGTTTCGGCCGGGACTGGCGACAAGTACCTCAGCGGTGGCGATATTCATAGTGTCCTAGCGTCCTTGCCCTGAAGGGAGGAGCGGCAGGCGCCGCTTATGGGATGTTTGTCGGGATTAAAGTATCGGTAGGACCTATGAGCGTCAAGCACGAGTACGGAGACCGCGATGGCACATCGGACGCGCGGCCAGGAAGTCGCGGAGCGACTCCGCGGCGACCTGACCAGCGGCGTGTTCAAGCCGGGCGAGAAACTGCCGCCCGAACGTGAGCTCGTGACGCGGTACGCCGCCGGGCGCAACACCATCCGGGAGGCCGTGCAGGGGCTGGTCGCGCTCGGGATGCTGGAAGTGAAGGCCGGGTACGGCACGACGGTGTCCCGTGCCGACGGCCGGGTGGCGATGGCGCGGAGCGTGGCCGACCGGCCGCTTGACGATGCCGCGCTGGTGGACCTCGTGGAGTTCCGCCTGCTCCTGGAGGGGGAGGCGGCGTCACTCGCGGCCCGGCGGGCAACGCCCGAGGACCTGGCCTTGATCAGGGAAAAGCTGGCGGCTTACCAGGACGCGGTGCGGCTGGCCGAGGACGTCTACGCCCATGATGTCGCCTTCCACCGCGCGATCTCGTCGGCCGCCCACAACGGCTTCTACCTTGAGGTCATCGACATGAGCTCACAGCTGTTCACGGGCGCGATGCGAGCGGCTGACCGCGGGCCCGGCGACGTCCTCAAGGCCGCGGAAGAGCACGCGCTGATCGCTCATCACGTGTTGCTTGGCGACGCCGGCGCCGCGAGCAAGGCCATGCGCGCGCACATCCTGGCCGGCAACGAGCGTCGGCTCACGGGGAGCCTCCGGGCACCGAGCGAGCACGAGTAACCGCATCTCGCGGGCTTGACACCCAAAGCCGGCCTCGCCAGGGAACGGAGGCCCGGCTTGACAAGGGTCAGAATTTGCGTGTACCGGTGACATTGTGGTGGTTAACCGGCAGGAGGCCACAGATGCGCTGGGTTCCGCACAGGGTTGCCCGGGTGGTACTGGCCATATCGATGCCCGCGGCGCTGGTCGCCGCCGCGGCGCCCGGGGCCGGCGCGTCTGCGTCGCCAGGGGCGGGCGCGCTGGCGTCTGCTAGTGCGCCAGCGTCTGCCGCAACCGAGCCGCCGCCCGCCTCCGCTTACCCGCCGGTCGGGTCCGGGACGCACTTCCTCGACGATGCGGCGCTGCTGGCCGGGATGTCGCAGCCCGGCTGGTATGAAGCCAACATCCCCTTCCTATCGGTACCGGACCCGACCCTGCAGAGCGTCTACTACTACCGCTGGCGGGTGTGGAAGGAGCACAGCCAGGAAACCCAGCCCGGTACCGGGCAGATCGTCACCGAGTTCCTGAACAGCCCCGGCTACGCGGCGCCGTTCAACGGCATCGTCGCCGCCTCCGGTCACCAGATCATGGAGGGCCGCTGGGTCCGTGACCAGTCCTACGACGACAGCGACCTGAGCTACTGGCTGACCGGGCCGGGCCTTGAATCGCAGACCATCGACCAGTACGCGCCGGACTGGGCCGACGAGTACAGCAACTGGCTGGTCTACGCCGCCTGGCAGCAGGCCATGGTCACCGGCGACATGTCCGGGCTCGAGGCCATGGAGCCCGCGCTCATCAGCCAGTTCGATAGCTGGTCCGGGCACCTCGACCAGGCCACCGGGCTGTATTGGCAGCTCCCGGTGTGGGACGCGATGGAGCAGTCCGCCTCCAGCATTGCCAGCAGTAACAGCTTCGCCGGCGTGCAGACGCTGCGGCCCACGATCAACGCCTATCAGTACGGCGCGGCCGAGGTGATCAGCCGGCTGGCGGCCATGCAGCATCGCAGCGGCATCGCGCGGGAGTTCGCGGCCAAGGCCGCTGCGCTCAAGGCAGGCACCCAGCGCTACCTGTGGTCCGACAGCCAGCAGTTCTTCGACGACGTGCTGCTGCCGGGCAACCCGGGCCTCAGCCAGCTCGACCAGCGACAGGAAACCGGGTTCGTGCCGTGGTACTTCGACATGCCCCAGCCCAGCGACTCGGTGGCCTGGGCGCAGCTGATGAACCCGCAGGGCTTCTATACCCCGTACGGGCCACCCACGCTGGAGGTGCGCAGCCCGCTGTACATGCAGGACGCCTTCACGCCGGGCGCCGGCGACGGCGGATGCTGCCACTGGGACGGGCCGAGCTGGCCGTACGCCACGTCGCAGACGCTGACCGGGCTGGCCAACCTGCTGGATGACTACCCAGGGCAGAACTACATCACCGCGGCCGACTACGACACGCTGCTGCAGGACTACGCCAGCACCCAGATGAACAACGGCTCGCCCTACGTCGCTGAGGCGCACGACCCGAGCAACCCGGTCTGGATCTACAACGCGCCGGACCACAGCGAGGACTACATGCACTCGACGTTCAACGACCTGGTGATCTCCGGCCTGATGGGGCTGCGCCCGCAGCCGGGCAACACGCTGGTAATCAAGCCGCTGGTGCCGGCCTCGTGGAGCTACTTCGTGCTGGAAAACGTGCCCTACCACGGGCACAATCTCACCTTGATGTACGACCAGACCGGCGACCGCTACCACCAGGGGCCCGGGTTCCACGTGTACCTGGACGGACGCCAGGTGGCATGGTCCCCCTCCGTGCGGGACATGACGATCGCGATCCCGGCCGCACCGACCGCCCAGCGACCGGGCAGCGTGTTCGTCGATGACACGGTGAACACGACCGGGAGCGGGTACCCGATGCCGTCGGCCTCCTACACCTGGCCGGATGACACCCCGTGGAACGCGGTCAACGGCAAGGTCTGGTACGACGAGATTCCCGAGGTCGAGAATCGCTGGACCAACTACGACTCGCCGAACTCCTCCGACGACCTGGCGGTGAACCTGGGCGCCGCGATCCCGATCGACGAGGTCCGGTACTACTCCTACTGCGACGGCCAGGGGATCTGGGATCCGGAAAATTACCAGCTGCAGTACTGGACAGGATCGGCATGGGTCGATATACCGTTTCAGAGCCGGACACCGGCGGCACCGGCCTGCAACGACCTGAACCGGGTGGTGTTCCCGACGATCACCACCAGTCAGGTTCGGCTAGTACTCACCAACGAACCGGGACACTACGTCGGGGCGGCCGAGTTTGAGACCGGCTCGTGGGACAGTACTGCGGCGCGACTGGGCCTCGGCCCGCCGGCCGGGGAGTCGCTGCCGGTCACGGCCGGCCAGCCGGGCACGGTGACGGCGGCCTTCACCAACGCCTCAGACCAGCCGGAGACACTGCGGTCGGTCCGCCTGGACCTGCCCCCGGGCTGGACCGAGGCTGGCGGTGCCGCCAGGGAGGTAGTACTGCCCGGGGCGACAGCGCACCTGACCTGGACGGTGACCCCGGCGGCGAGCGCGCAGCCCGGCGACTCGTACGCGATCTGGGCCTATGCCAGCTTCGGCGCCGGACAGGTTACCCAGGCGGAGGCCCGGGCCCAGGTCGCGTTCTCGCTCACTCCTTTCACCGACGTTCAGGTCAATGACCAGTTCACCGCGAACGACCTGCCGGATTACGCTCAGCTGGGCCCGACGGTGACCCAGGGCTACCACATCCCGGGGGAAACGGCCCCCACCTGGAGCACCGGCAGCGGACAGGCCAGCGCGAGCGCCAGCAGCAGCGCGCCATGGTTCGGCATGCTGCAAAGCGGGGCCGCGCCGGCGTCGGATGAGTCGGTCGCGATCGTGCAGCCAGCGAAGTTCCTCGGCGATGCCACCACACAGGACAGCGTGTTCATCGGGCTGGCCAAGGATGCCGAGGACTACGTGATGGCGTGGTACAACAACGTCTCCCACACGGCTGGCTTCGACTTGAACGTGGGCGGCGTGCTCGAGCCGGCCGGATTCCAGTCGTCCTGCTGCGCCGACATCACGATGAACGCGGGCGACAGGTTCGCCCTCGAGGTATCCGGCAACACGATCACCTCCTGGATCGAGCCCGGCGGCACCGGTCCATGGCAGGAACTGCTGTCCACCACGGTGGCACCGATGCTGGACCTGACCGATCCGGCGACCCTGGCCGAGTACCACTTCACGTTCGGCCTGCGCGGCGACTCCGGCACGATGGCGGCGGCCAGTTTTGAAGGCGCCAGCGACCCCGGCTGACCGCTGAGCCGGTCTCCGGGTGGCTGTGCGGGTCCCTGTGCTCGTCCGCATAGCCTTTGTGAGTCTCACGCGAACTGGAGGCCACATGGGGCACGATGAGGAGTTCCCTGTCGTCGTCGTGGGCGGCGGGCCGGCCGGCGCCACGGCCGCCGCGCTCATCGCGAGGCGGGGGCACCGCGTGCTGCTGCTGGAGAAGCAGCAATTCCCCCGGTATCAGATCGGGGAGTCGCTGCTGCCGTCCACCGTGCACGGCATATGCCGCATGCTGGGCGTCTCCAAGGACCTGGCGGCGGCTGGCTTCAAGCTCAAGCAGGGCGGGACCTTCAAGTGGGGCCGTAACCCCGAGCCCTGGCAGTTCTCGTTCGCCCTGTCGCCCCGGCTGCCTGACCCGACGTCCTTCGCCTACCAGGTCGAGCGGTCACGGTTCGACGCGATCCTGCTGGGGGCGGCACGGAGCGCGGGCGCGGAGGTCAGGCACGGCTGGCAGGCGGACGGCGTGATCAGCGAGGACGGACGGGTGCGGGGCTTGCGCTGCACCGATCCCGCTGGGCAGAGCCGCACCATCCTTGCCCGCCACGTCGTCGACGCGTCCGGCAACCCCAGCCGGATCCAGGGCCAGGCGGGCGGCAAGCGCGTCTACTCGGACTTCTTCCGCAACCTGGCCGTCTTCGGCTACTGGGCGGGCGGCGGACGGCTGCCGACGCCCAACGACGGCAACATCTTCTGCGTGGCGGTCGACGAGGGCTGGCTCTGGTACATCCCGCTGCGCGACGACTTGACCAGCGTCGGCGCGGTGGTGAACCCGGACAGCAGGAGGGCCGTGCAGGAAGACGCCGAAGACGCCTGGCTCCGCGTGATCGGCTCCTCCCCCGAGATCAGCGGACTGCTCGCGGGCGTCCCCCGGGCGACCGAGCCGCCCTACGACCAGGTCCGGGTGCGCAAGGACTACTCGTACTGGCATGAACGGTTCTGGACGCCGGGGCTGGTGCTGGTCGGCGACGCGGCCTGCTTCGTGGACCCGGTGCTCTCGTCGGGGGTGCACCTGGCCACCTACAGCGCGCTGCTGGCGGCGCGGGCCATCAACAGCTCGCTCGCGGGCGACATCCCCGAGGACCGCGCGTTCACCGAATTCGAGACCAGGTACCGCCGCGAATACGGCCTGTTCTACGAGTTCCTCGCCTCGTTCTACGACATTCACTCCGACGAGCGGTCGTACTTCTGGAAGGCCAAGAAGATCACCAACGTGGCCGACGGCGAACTGGAGTCCTTCGTCGAACTCGTCGGCGGCCTAGTCTCCGGGGACAGCGCACTGGTCGACGCCGACGCTGCCACCGCCCGGCTGGCAAAGGCGTCGGCCGACCTGAAGACCGTGGTCGCCCGGCACCCCGGCAGCGACGACCGCAGGAACCCCGTTTATGAGGCGGAGTCGATCAGGAACGTCTTCCGTGCGGGCGCCGCGATCCAGGAGGAGGCGCTCTACGGCCCGGCCCCGGATGAACGGAAGGGCGCACTCATCCCCTCCGCCGACGGCCTCTCCTGGGTGGTCGCTCAGCCAACTGGGTTACCGGGAATGGCAGCGAGCCAGGCGCGGATAGCTTCCGCGGTAGTCCGGGCGCGGGAGTCGATCAGCTCCAGATGGTTCCCGGGAACGTCCGTCACGTCGTACGGCCGGGACTCGTGCCAGCCCGCGTCGGACCGCGCGGCCGGCGCCGCTGGCATCGTCTCCGGCAGGGGGTCGCTCGCCCGGAGGAACAACGTCGGCGCGTTCCACGGGCGTGGCCGCCAGTCCCGGATGATCCGCAGGTACGCGCCCATGGCCGCCATCGCGGTATCGTCCGTAACATCCTCGAACCGCGATCCGAGCCGCGAAACCCAGCTGGCGGGCAGCGCCGACAGCCATTCCGCGTCGTGGTTCTCGTCGGTGATGCGGTGGCTGTCCAGCATGACGAGGCCCGCCGGCGGCTGCCCGGAGGCGGTCATCTCGCCAGCCACGGCCGCAGCGACGCAGCCGCCCACGGAGTAGCCGACGAGCACGACCGGCCGACTGCCCAGCTGCCGGCGCACGGTCTCGGCGTGCGTGCACGCGAGCGTCGCCCAGTCTTCCGGCACCGCACCGGAGCCGGCCACACCGGGGTGCGCGACCTCGAAGACGTCCCGTTCGCCGTCAAACCAGGACGCGAACCTGCTCGCCCCGGCCACGGGAAGGAAGGTGGGGAAGCACACGAGCGCCGGGCCGCGGGAGCCGCTGGCCAGGCGCCGCGCGGGCAGCGCGTGGGACCCGGAATCGGCTGGACCGAAGGTCGGCAGCGCGTAGGACGCGGCGGTCAGCAGACGCATCGCCGCGACCGGCTGCCCGGCCTCGCAGACGCCCCGGTAGAGCGAGGCCAGGCGCTGCGGCGGGCGAGCGGGCGGCGCGGGCACAGCCGTCGGAGGAGAGGCCGCGGGAGGCGAGGCCGCGGCGAGCACGCCGGCGAGCTGACCGAGGAGGTGATCGGCCAGCCGCTCGACGTTCGGCAGATCGAATGCCACCTCCGCCGCCAGCCGCAGCCCGGTGAACAGGCTCAGCCGGTTGCGCAGCAGCACTCCGGCCAGCGAGTCGAAGCCAAGGTCGATGAAGTCACGGTCCCCCGGCACGTCGCCAGGGCCGCCGTAGCCGAGCACGGCGGCCACCTCACCGCGCACCAGGTCCAACAGCGCGGCCCGCCGCTCGCCTACGGGCAGCGAGGCCAGCAGCGCACGCCACGCGCCGGGCTCGGCCGCGGACGGAGCCGCGGCACGGGCCACCGGTCGCGGCGGCCGCGCATACCCAGCCAGCGGCGCGAGCACCGGCTCGCCCACACCCAGCGCCGCGTCGAACAGGCCAAGCCCCTGCTGGTCGGTCAGCGGGGCCAGCGATCCAGCCGCGACACCGCTCGCCATCCCGGCTGCGTTCGTCCACGGTCCCCACGCGAGCGAGATCGCGGGCAGCCCGCGGGCGGCCCGGTGCCGGGCCAGCGCGTCGAGGAACGCGTTGGCGGCCGCGTAGCTAGCCTGCCCTGCATTGCCGAGCAGCCCCGCCGCCGACGAGAAAAAGACAAACGACGAGGAGCTTGTCAGCTCGTGCAAGTGCCAGGCCGCGTCTACCTTGGGGCGCAGCACGTCCGCCACCCGCGTCGGGGCCAGGGACTCCAGCACCCCGTCGTCGAGGACGCCGGCGGCATGGACGATGGCGCTCACCGGCGGGTTCGCGCTGGCCAGCAGTGCCTCCAGGGCAGGCCGGTCGGCGACATCGCACGCCTCGATCCGCACCGAAGCACCAGGCACGCCGTCGCCAGGGCCGGGAGAACGCAGAGCTCCGCCGGCCCGGCTGGCGAGCAGCAGGTTCCGCGCCCCGTGCGCAGTGATGAGGTGGCGGGCGAGCAGCGAGCCGAGCGCGCCGGTGCCGCCCGTCACTAGCACGGTGCCGCTCACATCGATGGTGCCCGCTGCTCCGGCCCCCACCGGGGTCAGCCTTGGCACCAGCAGCCGCCCCGCCCGCACGGCCAGCTCGGTTTCACCGCACGCCATCGCCGAAGCAAGCGCTGCCTCAGACTCCGCCGTGCCGTCCAGGTCAATCAGTACCACGCGTCCGGGGTGCTCCGCCCGCGCGGACCGCCCGAGTCCCCACACGGCGGCTCCAGCCAGGTCGGGGTCGTCCGCGGTCGCGTTCTCCGTGACCAGGACGATCCGCCCGCCCAGCTGCGCCTGCCGCGTGCTCCAGTCCTTGAGCACCTCCAGGGCCAAGTTGACCGCCGCGTGCACGCCGGCTACGACGCCTGATGACGGGCCGCCAGCTCGTGCGACGATGTCCGCGCCGGCGACCGCGCCGGATGACGGGCTCGTCCCGGAAAAGGGCTCCCACTCCTGCCGGTACAGTTCCCCACCCGAGGCGTCCGCGACCGCCCGCAGCGTCACCGACGCCGCTTCCGCGACCACCGTGCCGGTCCGGTCGGCCAAGGTCAGCGCGACGTTCCCGTCGGCGAGTTCCCGTGCTCGCACCCGCAGGTCCCGCGCGCTCGTGGCGCGGGCCCGGACTCCCGTCCAGCCGAACGGCAGCCGCGCCGCGGCCGACCCAGGGGCCGCCGACACAACGGCCGCGAGCAGCGGCGCGTGCAGTGCGGCGTCCAGCAGCGCCGGGTGCAACGCGAACCCGCCATCGGCGGCGTCATCCAGGCTGACCTCGGCGAACACCTCCCGGTCGGCGCGCCATACGGCCCGCACCCGGCGGAACGCCGACCCGTAGCTGAGCCCGGCCGACGAGAGCACGTCGTAGCCGCCCTCGATGTCCACGGCGACCGCGCCCGGTGGCGGCCACGGGCCCAGGGGCTGGTCGCCGGGCGGCCCGGACGGCGCGAGCGTCCCGGTCACGTGTGTGGTCCACGCCTCCACCGTGCCCGCGTCCGCTGGCCGCGAGTGGATCTCCACGGTCCGCCGCCCGTCCGCGCCAGGCTCGCCGAGCGAGACCTGCAGCCGCACGACGCCGGCCCGCGGCAGCGCCAGCGGCGCGACGATCGCCAGGTCCTCGATCGCGTCGCAGCCGACTTCGGCGCCGGCGCGTATCGCCATGTCGACGAAGGCGGCGGCGGGCAGCAGCACCCGGCCGCCGACTTCGTGATCCGCGAGCCACGGGTGACTGGCCAGCGACACCTGCCCGGTGCAGGCGATCCGCCCAGTCCCGGGAACTGGCGCGGCGTGGCCGAGCAGCGGATGCCCAAGGCCGCCAGCGGGCACGCCGGTGAAGGGGGCCGGGGACGTGGAGGGGGCAGGGGAGGTGGGTGGGGGGTCCAGCCAGTACCTGCGCCGCTGGAACGGGTACGTAGGCAGTGCGACGGCCCGCGCGCCGCTGCCGGCGAACACCGCCGGCCAGCCGACACTGGCGCCGCGCACATGCAGCCGGGCCAGCGCGTCCAGCAGCGCCGTGACCTCGTCCCCGCCCTCCCCGCCGACCGCCACGGCCACCTGCTCGCCCGCCAGGGACGCCTCCGCCGCCGGGGCGAGCACGGCGGCCGGCCCCACCTCGGTGTACCCAGTCACCCCCGCCGCGTCCAGCGCGCGCACCGCGTCCGCGAACCGCACCGTGGCCCGCACTTGCCGCACCCAGTACTCCGCCGACCTCAGCTCGCCCGGCCCGGCGGGCCGGGCGGTCACCGTCGAAACGAGCGGTATCCGCGGCTCGCCGAGGGAAAGCCCCTTGACTACCGAGCGAAGGGGCGTGAGCACCGAGTCGATCAGCGGCGAGTGGAACGCGTGGCTGACCCGCAGCCTGGTGCTCCTCCGCCCACGCTGCGCGAGCCCGGCCACGGCCGAGGCGACCGCCGCCTCCTCCCCCGAGATCACCACCGAGCGCGGCCCGTTGACCGCGGCGATCACCGCGCGGTCGGCAAGCCCGGCGAGCGCGGCGGCGGCCTCCTCCTCGGTGGCCCGCACCGCGACCATGGCGCCGCCGGAGGGCAGCGCGCTCATCAGCGTGCCGCGAGCGGCGACCAGCGCCGCCGCGTCGGGCAGGGTGAAGACCCCGGCAACGTGTGCGGCGGCGACCTCGCCGATGGAATGGCCTGCTAGGTAGGACGGCAGGACGCCGAAGGACTCCAGCAGCCGGAACATCGCGACTTCGAACGCGAAGATCGCGGCCTGGGTGAAGTCGGTGCGATCGAGCAGCGCGCCGCCGTCGGCGATCACCTCGCGCAGCGGGCGCTCCAGGTGGCCGTCCAGGAGCCCGCACGCCTGGCCGAAGGCATCGGCGAACACCGGGAACGCGGCGCTGAGCCGCTCCCCCATCCGCGCCCGCTGCGCGCCCTGCCCGGTGAACAGGAACGCGAGCCGGGATGGCGCGGCGGTGCCGGTGGCCACTTCCGGGTGCGGTTCGCCGCGGCCAAGCGCGGCCAGCGCCGCCAGGTTCCCCATCGGGACGGCGGCGCGATGCGTGAGGGCGGACCTGGTGGTGGCGAGCGAGAACGCGACGTCTTCCGGCCGCTGGCCGTCGGATGCCGCCGCCAGGGTCCTGGCCTGGGCGCGCAGGGCGGGCTGGTCAGCCCCCGACAGCAGCCACGGGGCGGTGAGCAGAGTGCCACGCTCCCGTTCGGAATCTCCATCTTCGCGGGGTTCGGACTCCAGAATGACGTGGGCGTTCGTACCGCCGATCCCGAAGGAGGACACCGCGCCGCGCCGGGGGCGGCCGGTGTCCGGCCAGGGCCTCGCCTCGGCGAGCAACTCCACCGCGCCCGCGGACCAATCGACGTGCGGGGTGGGCTGTCCGGCGTACAACGACAGGGGCGCGATGCCGTGCCTCATGGCCTGCACCAGCTTGATGACCCCGGCGACCCCGGCGGCCGCCTGGGTGTGTCCGATGTTGGACTTTACCGAGCCAAGCAGCAGTGGCTCGGCGCGGTCTTGGCCGTAGGCCGCGAGCAGCGCCCGCGCCTCGATCGGGTCGCCCAGCGCGGTCCCGGTGCCGTGCCCTTCCGCGACGTCCACGTCCGCGGGCGCGAGGTTGGCGTCGGCCAGCGCGCTGCTGACGACCCGCTCCTGCGCGGGCCCGTTCGGCGCGGTGAGCCCGTTGGACGCGCCGTCAGAGTTCACCGCGGTCCCGCGGACCAGCGCCAGCACCCGGTGGCCGTTGCGGCGGGCGTCGCCGAGCCGTTCGAGCAACAGCAATCCGGCGCCTTCCGACCAGCCCGTGCCGTCCGCGCCGGCGGAGAAGGACTTGCACCGCCCGTCGGGCGAGAGGCCGCGCAGTCGGCTGAAGGCGATGAACGGCTTCGGTGTCGCCATCACCGTTACCCCGCCCGCGATGGCCAGCGAGCACTCCCCGGAGCGCAGCGCCCGGACCGCCCAGTGCAGCGCCACCAGGGACGATGAGCACGCGGTGTCGACCGTAATCGACGGGCCGCGCAGGCCGAGCGTATAGGAGACGCGGCCGGACGCGACGCTGCCCGCCGATCCAAGCCCCAGGTAAGCGTCAAGCTCGTGGGAGGTGAACCGGCCAGCGTAGTCGCCGTACATCACGCCGGTGAATACTCCCGTGTCGGTGCCGCGCAGCGACACGGGGCTGATGGCCGCGCGCTCGGCCAGCTCCCAGGCGAGCTCAAGCAGCAGCCGCTGCTGCGGGTCGGTGGCGAGCGCCTCCCGCGGAGAGATGCCGAAAAAACCCGCGTCGAAATCGGCGACGCCCCGCAAGAACCCGCCGCGCCGGGTGACGGACTTGCCCACCGCGTCCGGATCCGGGTCGTAGATGCCGTCAAGGTCCCAGCCGCGGTCGGCGGGGAAGCCGGAGGTGACGTCCATACCTTCGGACACCACTCGCCACAGATCCTCAGGGGAGGCGATGCCGCCCGGGTAGCGGCAGGCCATCGAGACGATCGCGATCGCATCGTCGTCGTACCGCGCCCGACGCGGAGCTTTCGCGGCTTCCGCTTTCGGCGGGCCGACGAGCCGGCCACGCAGGTAGTCGCTGACGGCGGCCGGGGTCGGGTAGTCAAAAACCAGGGTGGTGGGCAGGTCAAGTCCGGTCAGCCCGGCGAGCCGGTCGCGTAGCACCACGCCGCCGAGCGAGGTCATGCCCGCCTCGGTAAACGGGCGGTCCCGGTCCGGCTCCCCCGCAGCGCCGCACACCGCGGCGGTCTCGGCCAGCACCAGCCGGTCCAGCGCGACGTCGTCGAGGGGCGCGGTGAGCGGCCGGGCGGCGGTGGCCAGGACCTCGTGCCGTTTGGCCTTGCCGGACGCGGTGCGCGGCACGGACTCAACCACGCGGATCGCGGCAGGCACCTTGAAGTCGGCGAGCTCGGCCCGGCAAGCGGCCAGCAGGACCCGCGGATCGGGCTCGCCCTGCCCCGGGCCGGGTACCACGAACGCCACCGGCACCTCGCCGAACGCTTCGTGCGGCACGCCGGCCACGACGGCGTCGGCGACGCCGGGGCAGGCGAGGAGGACCTGCTCGACCTCGGCCGGATGGATATTCTCGCCGCCGCGGACAATCACCTCGCGGACCCGCCCGGTGACCACGAGGTGCCCGGAACCAGCGAAACGGCCCAGATCGCCGGTGCGGTACCAGCCCTCGGTGAAGGAGCGGACGGCCGGATCGTGGTAGCCGAGCATGAGATTGGGCCCCCGGACCCAGATCTCGCCCTCGCCGTCTTCTGGCGCGGCGACCAAGGTGCGCGGGTCGACGAGGCGGACGTCCACGCCAGGCAGCGGCGGTCCGCAGGATCCGGGGACGTACGGATCGCCTTGCCTAGTAACGGCGATCATGCCGCAGGTCTCGGTGCTGCCATAGGCGTTGATCAGCGGCACGCCGAGCAGCGCCGTGATCTCCGCGTGCAGCGCTGGGGGGCAGGGCGCGCCCGCGGTAACGGCCACTCGCAACCGGTTGCCGCCGGCCCGGCCAGAGCGGTCCGGGCTAGCGTCCATGCGGGCCGCGGCGGCAAGCCGGTGGTACGTGGTGGGCACCCCCGCCAGCATGGTGGGCTCGCCGTCGCGCAGCGCGGCGAGCAGGTCCTCGTCGGCGAGGATGTGCGCTCTCGCCCCGACCGCCAGCACCCCGAGGATGCAGAGCGAGTGGGCGAAGCTATGGAACATCGGCAGCGGCCACAGCAACTGGTCGGCTGGAGACAGGCCGAAGATCTTCGCATAGCAGACTTCGGGCGACCACAGCGCGGCCCGCTGGCTGGACAGGACACCCATCGCGTGGCCGGTGGTGCCGGAGGTGTAGAGCAGCCAGGCGGGGTCACCCGGGCCAAGGCTGTCGGCGGCAGGCCGCGGCGGGTCTTGCCTCGCGAGACGCTCGTACTCGTCCCCAGCCCGCACAACGGGGATCCCGCCCCCGTTCAGCAGCCGCGTACCTGCGTCATCGGTAACGACGAGGCGGGCGCCGCTGTCCGTCAGGGCACGGTCAAGCTCGGCGCGGGACGAGCGCGGGTCCAGCGGAACCCCGATCGCCCCCGCCCGGGTAATCGCCAGGCAGCCCTCCGCCGCCTCCACGCGGTTGCCGAGGAACATCGCCACCCGGTCACCGGGTCCGATACCGAGGCCCGCCAGGTGCCCGGCGATCCTCGCCGTGCGCCGGTCAAGCTCCCCGTAGCGGATCTCGCGCCGCCGGTCTGAGAAGGCGATCTGGTTTCCCCGTGCAGCGGCGTGCTCCCTGAGCAAGCCGGGCACCGTCTGCGCATGACCTTCAGAAGGCACTGCCGCTGGCCCCCTGCGACCATTGAGCGATAATTTGGTACTTATTGTAGGCCCGTCGGCCCCGGGTCGGCTCCTCCCCGCCGCTGCCTTCCGGCGCTGCACCGGCGGGTCAAGCGGCACGACGACCGGGGTGCCGGGCCAGCCCAGACCGCGACGGCCATCCACGCGACGATGTGCTCTGGTCTTTGACCAGCCTTCCGCGCACGCGCTAACCACGTAAAGACATCAGGTCCTGGGGGTCAGCGGCGGGCCGACAAGTTCGTACTCATATTTCTCCGCGGCCCGCTGGAGCCGCTCGAAGTCTGGCGCCGGCGGCGTTGGGGTGGTTGCGACCGGGCCGGCCTCGACGAAGAATCCCTCGGTGCCGCCCGGAGTGACCAGGCCCAGCATGGTGGTGTCCTCTTCGGCGAGGTAGGTGTGCGGGACCCCGCGCGGCATTGACGTATAGCCACCGGGCCCGAGGGTGAATTCGTCCTCCCCGCAGCGCACCAGGAGGCGTCCGGAGATGACCCATATTCCCTCCTCGGCAGTGCGGTGGATGTGCATCGGCGACGAGGCGCCACGAGCCGCCTCAGAGACGACCAGCCCGTAGGCCCCGTTGGTGTGAGCCGCGGCGACCTTCACCGTGATCCGACTGGTGTCGATCCACCGTGCCTCGCCCTCACCGGCAGGGACCAGAATCAGGCCCTTGGTCTTGACGTTAGTCAAGGTATCTTTCCCGTCTGGTTTACGGCTCGCGCCGTATGACATGAGCGTGTGACCATCTCGGCTATCCGGTCGCCATTTTCGATTCCCTTGACTATAACAGGCAGGCACCGGGTTACATAACGGATCGGCCCAGTGTCGCGACGGCCATGATTTCATGCGGGTAATTATTTCCGATTCCGCTATATAGGCCCCATTGCGACATACAGAGGTTGAAATGCTGGAGTCTTTCGCCGGGTTTGCGGGCGGCGGGCCTGCCTTGTCCAGCCCGGGCACGTCGGCAGGAAACGGCAGCGCGGCGGTACTCCCCGCAGCCGCGCTCACGTCTCCGGGAGCACGCTGGCGTAGGTACCGGCCCGGCGACCGTCGTGACGCCGACAGCGGCCATCGCGACGGCCACCTCATGCGGGTCAGAACTGGTGGTGCTTATTGCGATGCGTGCCCTGTCCGGCTCGACCGGGCCGAGACGAACGTAGTGAGGATCTGAGTGGTCCGGCGGGCGTCCTCAAGCGGGATCTGGTGGCCGATGCCGTCGATGACCACGACGTCGGCGCTGCCGTGAGAGCCCGCGATCTGCTCGCTGAGCGAAGGCGGGCTGAGCGTGTCATCGCGGCCCGCGACGAGCAGCAGCGGCAGGCGAGGATCGACGGGCCCCGGATCGACGGCGGCGGCCAGCGCCTCGTTGTTGCGGGCGTACCCTTCCGGGTCCTGGCGCATGACGAGCTCCCGCACGAAGGCGGCGATCTCCGGCTTAGCCAACCGTGTTCCCGGCGAGACCGACCGGGTGACGATCGCATCGGCGATCGCGGCCGTCCCTTCCGCGCGCAGCACCGCGGCCCGGGCCAGGGCCGCCTCGCGCCCGGCGGCGTCCGGCGGCAGCACCGGGCCGAGCAGCACCAGCCCGGCGACCTTAGCCGGGTAACGGGCGGCCAGCGCCCGCGCCACCAGCGTGCCCATCGAGTGTCCGACGATGACGGCCGGGCCGGCGCCGAGGGCATCCAGGACCCCCGCCACGTCGGCCACGTGAGAGTCGATGCTGATCTCCCCGCCGACGGGCGACCGGCCGGCGCCGGCGAAATCGAGCCGGATGACCTGGTAATCGGACGACAGCACGTCCGCCTGTACCTGGTAGACGTTGGATGTCCCGCCGATGCCGTGCAGGAACACCACCGCGGGCCCTGTGCCGGCGCTCTCGACGGCGAGCTGCCTGCCGTTGACGTCCATCTGCCACTGTCTTTCCTCATGGAACCGGGTTTTCCGTTCATGATCGCGCTTATGCCGTGCCGTCCGGCGGCGATGCCGGAGCGAGGAGCCCGCCGCGGGGAGGCATGGCGTCGCAGGATGGCTAGGCCTTTGGGGGGATGCGGAAGAAGCGCTCGGCGTTAGCGTGGCTGACCAGGTGGCGGCGGCGCTCGGTGAGCGGGGCGTCGCTGAGGAACTTCATCGCGTGCGCGCTGTCCTCGTACGGGTAGTCGATCGCGAACATGACGTTCTCCTCACCGACCCGGTCGAGGCAGAAGGCCAGCACTTCGGGGTCGTCCATGCCGCTCGTGGTGATCCCGAAATTGCGCCGCAGGTACTCGCTGGGCGCGAGCTCGAGCCGACGCATCCCGAGCCGCGGGCCGCCGATCTCCCACACGCCCGCCTCCACCGCGAACCCGTACATTGCCGCCAGCATGCCGTAATGCGTGAACACCTCGACCAGCTGCCCAGACGGGATACGCGGGTGGAGGTACAGCGTCGCGCCGCTGGCCTCGAGCGCGGCCAGGAGCGGCTCGAACGCCGGCTCGTCGAGGTAGTGACCTTGCGTGTGCGAGTTGATGATCACGCCGTTGAGGCCGAGCGGCCCCATGATGCGCTCGACCTCGGCGGCCGCCGGGTCGGGACTCTGCGGCGCAACGGTACCCAGCCCGGCGAGGCGGTCGGGGTGCTGGGCGATCATCGAGGCCAGCTCATCGTTGTACGCGGCCGCGAGTTCGGTAGCGCGCGCCGCGTCGTGCATCTGGACGCCCGGGGCGCTGAGGCTGAGCAGATGCATGTCCACTCCGGTCTCGTCCATGATCCGCAGCCGCTCTTCGAGATCGGTCAGGCCTCTGCGGATCTGCGGAGCGCTCATGAGCAGGCTCATGTAGCTCTGATCGGGCCGTTCTCCAGCCGGGACGAGAACCTCGTTGATCTCCGTGATCCAGCTCTCGCTTCCGTAGGCCTCCTCGACGGCTATGATCCGCGGCGTCGCCGTGCTCTCCGTCATGTCTTACTCCATTCCTGGCCCGAGGACCGCTGAGGGTACGTCGTGTAATGCAGCGGTCGGGTCAGCGTCGGCCGAGCACTTCGTCCAGCCAGTCGAACATGACCTGGTGCTTGAGACTGAAGTTGTCGAGCTGGCGGTAGAGGACGGTGCCGTCCTCGGGCGCGAAGACCCGATGGCGGCTGGCCGGATTCGGTGCCGCCTCGACGGCGGCGGCGGCCTGCTGGCACAACTCTTCATCGTCGCTGGGATCGTTCAGGCACAGCAGCGGGCACTGGATCTTCTGCGGCTCGGCCACCAGCCTCGGGTACCCGCGCCCGGGCTCGCCTTCGTAGAACCTGGCCGTCTGCCCGGCCCCTCCCGGCACCGTCTGGGCCCCCTCGCTGAGGGCGGCGATGTCGGGACGATGGAGCACCGACAAGATCGCGTCGCTGTCGGCCACGTAGGGGTCGGCGACGCAGGCGGCGATCCGGGGCTCGCGGGCCGCGGCCCGGACCGCCACCCATCCCCCGGGCTCGCCTCCGCCGTAGAACGCGATGCGGGAGGGATCCACGTCACCGCGTCCGCTCAGGTAGTCGATGCAGGCGCCGACGGCCACCTCGGTGTCGGGCCGGAAGTAGACGCCATGGAAGGTGTTCAGGCCCATCCCCGGCAGGTCGACCAGGAGCACGTTGTAGCCGCGCTCAACACCCGGCGGCCCCACCCAGTAATACAGTTCCTCCGACGTGTTGTCACCGATGACGACGGTGGGGCGCGCCTCCCCGCTGGCGTCCGGCCGCAGGAAGTACGCAGGCAGGCGGGTGCCCTGGTAGGGAATGCCGGTGACCTCTATCGCAGGCGTGCTCAGCGCCGCGAACCGCTGGAACACCGAGCGGTAGTGTTCCACGCCCGCGCGGCAGGCCGGATCGTCGACTCCGATCGCCAGGTACGCATGGTAGTAGTACGTGACGGCGCGCAGGTAGGCCTGTCTGGCGCTGACCTTATGTCCACGATCGTCGGCCTCCCTGCCCGCGGCCTCGGCCTTCTCCCCCTGCTCCTGCCAGGCCCGCCGCCAGCTCTCGGCATTACCCTCGACCACCCTGGAGGCGGCGGCCAGGCATTCACCAATCTCCGCCCCCTTGAACGTGGCGTGGTTGAGCATGTGCAGGAGCATAATGTCGGCGAACACGTCGTCGAAGTAGAACTTCTTCCTGATCATCGAATTCGGTACCTTTCTAGGCGATGCCGTCCACGCCGAGTTCCACGGCGAACCGGTACGCGCCCCTGTCTGCGCCCGTCGCGGCCGGGTATCCGGTCATGAAGTCCTCTACCAGCCAGGCGCGGAATTTTGCCGCGTCAGCCACATCTCCCAGCACCAGCAGGTCGTTTGCGTCTTCGCTGCCGTGGAAGATACTCGGGTTGGTCAGGCCACCACCGACACGGCTGTTCTCCATTTTGAGGAAAAGCTCGTGATACTTGGCGAAGTCGTAGACCTTGAAATGCGCCATGAATTTCAGGGGCAGCTGTGACGCATTGAATGCCGCCTCCTCTGCAGTGGCTTCCTGGCCAGGGTCGGCCCCGAAGTAGACCGCTGGCGGGCCCTCCACTTCATCCGCCGGGATAGCGGTCCTCCATCCGCCTTCCGCCCAGGCCAGCGCGTCCCGGAAATCAGGAATATCGGCTAGCACTACCAGGGTGTCCTCGCTGCCGCGGAACAGCTTGGCATTGGCGATTCCCGCAGCGGCACGGGAACCTCTCCGTCCATCGAAACGGGCACGCCAGGTGGCGTAGTGGGCCACCTTGAGCCGGGTTGCCAGATTCTCCGTGCCATTCGGGGCGCTCAGCATCGCGGTTGTTGCCTTCTCAGCCTGCGCTCGCGTCGGAGTCGAGGTGGCGTTCTCGTCTGGTGGCATTTCGTTTCTCCCTGCATCGAGGCCAGGCTGCTGTCCGGCAGGGTGACCGGGCAGGTTGCCTCGCCTGGCTGCGCAGCAACCTGGCGGCTGGGGAATGAGTCACATGCCAGCCAGCCGCGTGGTCGCTCGCCCTGGCCGTCAGACGGCGTCGAGTTCCCGGCCGCAATAGTCGGCGCCGCCGGTCACGCATATCGGCCGCAGCCACCGCGCCCGCGATCTGCAGGCTGGACAGGCCGGGCACTTCGCCGCCGCCTTGCGTGGCGTCCGTCATCTTGACCGGTGATCCCTTCTTCCCATTTCTCTGGCCTATCGTGGGATACCGTAGGGCGGACGGTGCCGCGGAAGCGTGTATCGCCGCGCCACCTTGGTGAACAGGCGCGCCACGTTGGGAAGCTGGCCACGATGAGCACCGGATCGACGCCGGGCCGGGTTAGGACGTTTTCCGCTGACGTCACGGCTTCGCAGACCGCGCGGGACGGCTTCGAGGCATTCTGGCGGCAGCGGGAACAGCAGACGGGCGAGGCCTGGCCGCTGGCCGACCTCGACATCGCCGGGTCAACCGACTTCCGCATCAAGGCCCGGTCGGTCACCGCCCACGACGTCGTGATCTCGGACGTCTACAGCCAGTCGCACGTCAGGTGGACCACCGCAGAGCGGGAAGCCGCCCCGGTCCTGCTGCACGTCATCCAGCAGGGCTCCCGGCACTTCGCCCGGCTCGACGGCAGGGACCAGGCCGTGACGGTGCCGGCCGGGTCATTCATCGCCAGGCATGACGGGCCGCCGTCGCTGTTCGACGTGTCGCCCGCCGCCCGGGTCACGGTGCTGATCCTGCCCGCCCAGATCGTCGCCCCGCTGCTCCGCGGACAGAACGTCGTCGGATCAGCCCGCTCGGCCGAGGCGCGCCTGCTCACGGCGCACGCGAACCTGCTCAGCCAGACCGCGTGCGACCTCACCCCGGCCGGCCTGCTGGCGGCCCGCGACGCCCTGCTCGAGCTGGTCAGGGGGACACTGCGGCGGGAGTTCGACGACGCCGAGCCACGCCTGGCGCTCGCGCTGGCCCGCGCGGCGATGGAACTAGCCGACAGCCGCCTCGCCGACCCCGACCTCTCGCCGGCGTCGCTGGCCCGCAGCCTTCACGTCTCCGTGCGCACGCTGCAGCGGGCATTCACCGCGGCAGGGGAGCCCGCCACGGCCTACATCCGCCGCAGACGGCTTGAGCAGGCCCGGATTGAGCTGGCCTCGCGTCGCCGCCCAAGCATCTCAGAGGTCGCCGCCCGCTGGCAGTTCGCCGACAGGAGCCACTTCACCCGCGCGTTCAAGGACAGGTACGCGCTAACCCCCGCCGAATACACCCGCGCGAACGACCTGGACCGGAGCTGGCACAGCAGGAACGCTCGTCCCTAGCGGCGAACCGCCACCGTCAGGCTCCGCCGGCTGCGCTGATCACCCGAGCGTGTCACCACGCGTATGCCTCGGGCGCGGGCTTGGCCCCGTTCGGCCCGGGGGGAGGGAACATCTCGTCCACCTGGGCGAGCGTGGCGGCGTGCACGCCCAGCGGGACAGCAGGTTGTAGATCGACTGCTCGCTGACCAGCCCGAGCAGGTGGCGGGTCCGCGCGGCCTCGCTGGCCTGCGCGATGTGCCAGCCGGCGAGAGCCTCCGGTCGCTGCGCACCTACCGCGGCCTCGATGCGCCGACTAGCTCGCCCTTGGCGGCGGGGTCGATCTGGCGCGAGTCGTACACCGAGGTGATGACGGTGATCAGGCCGTCGCTATCAAGCTCGAGCGCTGTGATGCCGGCTAGCCGGTTGGCCCGGGACCCCGCGGTCCACTCGAAGCCGCCGCCATCTCGTCCCCCGATGACGTGACGGAGGCGGCTCGAGTGGCCGTACGGAACCTGCTCGAGAACACGTTCCAGATAGCGGACGGTCTCGATCCGGCCGATCACGTGGGTGCGCAATGCCATGTCGACGAGGACGACGTCGGTATGCATCAGCTCGCCTGCGGCTGACGCGTCCGCTGATGTGAATGCCCGCTGCAGCGCCGTGGCCGCGTTGACCAGCTCGGGTGCCGCTCGCGTCGGGACCTGTGCGTCCTTCAGGTCCCTCGGGAAATCCTCGGCTGGCGTGCGGAACTGGGTGTACAGGCCGGTGTCGAACGCCGAGCTGTCCCAGTAATCGACCCACCGCACGATCCTGCCGCCGACGAAGTCGACCGCCGTGAGGAACCGTATCTCGCCGCCGAACAGTTCAGGTGTGTCGACCATGTGCACGAGCGCGCTCTCTTGGCCTGCGAGGATCTTCGATGCGTAGGAGCGGGCGGGAGGCGCCCAGCCGGGCATGTATTCCTCAAAGACGCTCTTCAGCGCCGCGTAGCTGTCGAAATCCCAGCCCAACGTGGCATCGATGTAAGACACCATGTCCGGGGCGAAGTAGGACATCGTGCCGTCGATGTCGCCTGCGGTCTTCGTCGCGAAGAACGTGTCAAGCAGCGCTGGCAACGGCGACGTCGGTGCCATGTCGGTATCGGGTGCCATGTGTCCCTCTTTCGTTTTGACGATGCGATAGCTGCCAGCAAACCCGGTCGCTGCGGCAGGCGCCATCCCAGGAACCCGGGTGGAAGCGCTGCTCGGCCCCCCAGACTCCTGGAAGCGGCGAGGACCAACTCGCCGATCCCGCGCCCCGCCATCGGCCACCCATCAGCGGAACTGGCTGATCACCTTTCCGAAGGCCTCCAGGTTCCCGCCGTATTCCATCGCGGCAAAATACGTAATTCCTTGCGTCTCCCGCAGCTGCCGCAAGGAGTCCGCGATGTCTTGCTCGCTTCCGTGCTGCACGCCGGGCAGCCGGAGCAACTCCTCGTCGGACAGGCCGGGGTACAGCGCGCGCGCCATACCCAGGTCCGGTTCACCGGATCCGGCGATGTGCACCGAGCACAGGACCAGGCAAAGTTCGATCTGCTCGAAGCGGTCGCCAGCCACCTGGCGTAGGAAGCCGATCCGCTCCGCCAGCAGCCCGTGGGGCAGTTTGTTGTGGCCAGGCTCGCCGCGTGGAACAATGCCCGGCGCGTCGTTGATGCTCACGATGTCCGCGTGCTTGGCGGCCAGGGTAAGCATCCGGCCACCTCCGGCCCCGATCAGCACCGGCACTCGATGACCTGCCTCGCGCAGCATCCGCGTCACCTCAGTCGTCGTACAGGTCCTCAACGCGCTTCGCCCTAGTGGGAACGGCAACCCGGTGGCCTCGAAGTCCCCAGCCATCCACCCCGTGCCCAGGCCGAGTTCGAATCGGCCGTCGGTCAGCTCATATACCTGGGCGACATCCCGGGCCAGCAAGACGGGATTGTACAGGCCGGTGGCGAGCACCATCGTGCCCAGCAGCGGCCGGGTCGTCACGGCGGCGGCGGACATCAGCGCCGGGAACGGCGCGCACATGGGGACATGGTCGGGGACCAGGAGCACGTCATAGCCCAGGTCCTCGACTCGCCGGGCGATGTCCTGCCACACCGATCGGGTGCCTTTGCTGAACAAGATGATGCCGAAACGAAAATTCCTGGTCATTGGCTGTCCTCACTGATTGTTCGTAATACGGGCGCACGAGGTGCAGCCTCGCCTCTGGGCAGACGCCGCACCGGTGCTAGCGCAGCCGCTCGATGACCTTCGCGAAGTCCTTCATGTACGGTTCAATCACGCTGAAGTAGGTCAGCCGGTACTTCTCGCGATACCGGAGCAGAGTCTCGGCCACCTGGCTGACCGACCCGATGAGTACTCCGGGGCTCGCGCGGAGCTGCTCGTCGGACTGGCCGGGGAGGAGCTGGCGGGTGAACGTCAGGTCCGGGTCTCCGTCGGTGAAGATCACCGATAGGACCGACAGGTTGAGCTCAAGCTGGTCGAACCGGTCGCTCGCGGCGGAGCGCAGGAACTCGATCCGGTCGGCTATGAACTGCTCGCTGTCCGGCGTGACGACGATGAGGCCGACGATGTCGGCTTCGCGGGCCGCCAGCCGCAGCATGCGCCGGCCGCTGGCCGCCACGAGCAGCGGGGGCATGGGGTCGACCAGCCGACGCAGTTCGGTGATGGTCTGCTCGACATGGTCGACCCGTAGGCCCGGGCGGCCCAACGGCAGCCCGGCCGCCTCGTAGTCGGCCGGGCTGTGGCCGGTGCCGAGCCCCAGCTCCAGCCGTCCTTCGATCAGCCTGTTCGTGTCGGCGACGTCCCTGGCCAGCACGGCAGGCCGGTAGAGACCCGTGTTCAGCGCGAGCGTGCCGAGCCGCGGGCCGGGAACACTGGCCGCCGCTACCAGTGACGGGAACGGCGCGAGCGTGGGGAGGTGGTCAGCCACGTGCACGATGTCGTAACCAAGGTCGGCTGCCTGCCGGACCCGAGCCTGCCAGTCCGCGGCACTGCCTACCGCGCCCAGGAGGGCGACACCGAAGCGGAACGGATACGAGGCCAAGTGTTCTCCTAATTGTGGCGGGCGACGCAGTGGACAGCCCGAGCGTGTACTTGGCCGCGGCGAGAACGGCACTGGCAGCCGTCGTCCCGTCACACCACGACGAAAAGCTGCATGGACACGGCGTTCTCGGCGAAGTAATCGGCGGCGTCCCCGGCAGTTCCAGGCCTCGATCATCCGGGCCGGGATGGCGCCCGTCGCCGGGCCGAGGGTTCCATGCGGTCACCTTTCTGTGGGCCTGCCGACATTCTCGCCGGGCCGGACGGCGGGCGCATTGACTGTCCGTGCGCGGTTGCTGGATATGAGCGCCGCCGCGCCGCCAGGGCCGCCACCAGCTCAAGTCCCTGGTCGCCATCGTCAAGCCGGACAGGCGCTACCGTGGAGTCCGTGTTGACCGACATTGAAACCTTCCAGGAGACACGCGCGGCCAGCGGGCTGCCTGTGCTCAGCGGGCGGCACGACAGCGGGGAATTCCAGGGCGGCATCACAGCGCGCGGCCTCGGCCCCCTCAAGCTGATCGAGGTGGTCACGCCCGCGGGCGAGTGCTTCCGGGACGCTCGCTGTATCCATGCCGCCGACGAGGAGCTATGGCAGGTCGACCTGCTGACGCGAGGACGGGCGCGCGTCGAGCAGGGCCGCGGCACCGCCGATCTGTCGCCCGCCGACCTGGTCCTCATCGATCCGGCGCGGCCGGTCCGGTATGCCGCGACCGACTCCACGCACGTGACGATGCTGGTGCCCCGGCGGGAATTGCGGCTCCGCCCCGGCGACGCGGCCCGCCTAGCCGGCGTGCGCATCAGGGGAGACCGCGGCCCGGGGGCCTTGGTGGCCTCGCTGGCACGTGACATGGCCCGGTCGCTGACCGGGTTCGGCCCCGGTGAGGCGGACCGGTCGGCGGCCGCGGTGATCGAACTGGTCTCGGTAGCGCTGGAGGCCCAGCTGGGCGAGGTGCGCCCAGGTCCCGACGAGGCGCTGCGCGACCGAGTTGTCGGCTACATCGAGGCCCGGCTGCCGGACCGGGATCTCGCCCCGGCCAAGATCGCCGCGGCACTCCACATCTCCGTCCGCCGGCTGCACAAGCTCTTTGAAGACCAGCCGCTGACCGTCGCGGCGCTCATCCGCCAGCGCCGCCTGGAACACTGCCGCGCCGACCTGGCGCGAGGCGACCGGACGGTCGCGGCTGTCGCCGCGCGCTGGGGGTTCGCCGATCCGGCGCATTTCAGCAGGCTCTTCAAGGCGACATACCGCTACAACGCGGCGACGCTAATATCCAGCAACCGCGTACGGACAGTCAATGCGCCCGCCGTCCCTCCCGGCGGAAATGCTGGCACGCAAATCCCAGACGAGTAATCGCACGGGACAGCCGCTGCCATCAGGCGCGGTGACGATGGCCGTGTCGGAGGTGGGCCACGCGTTCGGTTACGGCGAGCCTAGGTGATGGCGCACGCACGGCACGTCTCTGTATCGCGGCAAGCTGCGGCAAGCTAGTGACAAGGAAGACGCTAGTAACCGTGTCAGTAGCCACTGCTCAGCCGTTCGGCTTGGACGCCTTCGACGATGCGGTGGTGTAGCTCACCGAGTCGTTCGACTGCGAGCCTCACCTTGTTGCCAGGTGCCAGCCAGCCACGAAAGTTGCCGGGATCGACAGCGTAGTGCTCGAACAGGCACCCGGTTTCGACCGTCCCTGAGCCGATGACGTCGCCTACGCGCAGTCGCGTTCCGCGGGCGGCGTAGGTGATCATGTCAGCAAAGCCCCAGTCGATCGTGTTCCATCGTCCCTGGCTGACGAGGTCGCCGTCGACGTACCCGGTCATTTCCAGGTCGAACGCCTGTCCGGAACGGAAGGGCTCCAGCTCGTCGGGTGTCACCAGCATCGGCCCGAGCGAATTTGCGGTGTCCTTGCCTTTCGCGGGTCCCAGCCGTAGCGGCATCTCGTTGGTCTGCAGGTCACGCGCGCTCCAGTCGCATAGCAGCGTGTAGCCGGCGATGTGCGATTCGGCGTGCTTCAGGGGGATGTTCGCGCCTGCCTTCCCGATGACTGCCGCGATCTCCAGTTCGTAGTCGAACATTTCCGAGTCCGGTGCGATGGGGACGTCGTCGTAGGGGCCGATCACGGCGGCCGGGTTGGAGAAATAGAACGGCGGGAACTGCAAATGCCGGTGGTCGACCGGCATGTCCGCGGCTTGCGAGAGGTTGCGAAGGTGCTGCAGGAAGCCGACGCAGTCGCGGAGCGAACGCGGCTCGAGCGGGGCCCGCAAGGTCGCTTCCGCATACGGGATCCGCTCGGCCGGCGAGCCGATGATACGCTCACCGGCCTGGCGCAGGTTCCCCTGGTCCAGGAGGTCAAGCAGGCTCGGCCCAGGCTCGGATCCGAGCACTTCGCCGTCATGCACAACGCCTACTCGGTCGCCGCCCGCCCGGGATGCGTAGGTCACGAAGCGCACGTCACGCCCCCTTGGGTGGATGCCATGAACTGGGGTGGGATGGGAAAGGGGAGGGCGCCGGCGGGTGCGCCGCGCAGCAGGGGCAGCGCCCTGCCGGCCTGGTTGACCTTGTCCTCGAGACTTCCGACGGCCATGTCTCGTCCCTTCGGTTCGGGTCGGCGCGGCCCGGGTCGGCGCCTGGGCCTAGGAGAGGGACGCTATAGGCCGCGCCATATCCGGCCGAGTCGCTGGGCGAAGCCGGGGGTGCCAGTTAGCGAACCGCGGTGGCGGCCCCAGACCGCAGCGTCGTGGCGGGACGGACACCGAACCGCTCGACGTAGCTTGTCGCGAACCGGCCGGCGTGCCAGAAACCCCAGCGGCTCGCGACCTCGGTGACGGTGGTTCCGTCTCCGGAATTAGCGCGAAGCAGCTCATCGTGGGCGCGCAGCAGCCGCTGCTCCCGGACGAACTCCCTCGGTGTCTTGCCCAGTTCCTTTCGAAAGCCCAGCTCAAGCGCTCGGATCGTGACGCCCACCGTACGGGCGAGCTCGGGGATCGTCCAGGTGGCTTCTTCTTCGGCCGAGACCAGGTCGATCGCCTCGCGGACGGTGCGCCGACCCGGCCGTGTCCCCTCTCCCAGCATGATGGCCCGGTAGTTGTGGTTGACGGAGAGCAGCACCGTGAAGAGGATCTGCTCCTCGATGCGGCGCGCGACTATGGGCGGGAGGGGGGACCCCGGGTCCTTCCCGTCGTAGCTGGCCGCCAGCAGCTCCGCTGTCCCCGTCAGCGACCTGCGGGCTGGGCCAGCGAGCGGGCCCGACTGGATGCGCAGGTCTGTGGGCGGCGATTCCAGGAGCAGGTTCCCGAGCGCGACCTCGACTGCGTGCAAGTCAACCCGCAGCGTGAGTACCGACGCCTGGTCGCTCCACTGCGCGTGTATCGCGTCGCGCGAGCAGGTGACGCCCGCCGTTTCCCCGGCCAGGATGTCGAACTCGCGGCCTTGGTGGCGCAGGCGCAGTTGGCCGTAGACAGGGAGCAGGATCGCCAGGTAGTCGCGGCGCGGAGGACGGACCCTGTCCACGACGACGTCGGTGCCGTAGGTCATGTACAGCAGCGAGGCAGAATGGACCCGGACGGCGCGGCAGGTGGCCTCGAATCGGCGGTCGTGGTCGCGCACGACCAGCTGACTCGCGGACAGGACGGCCGCCACCAGGGCCGATGCCTGGGCGGGGTCCTTGGTGCGATAGCGCTCGTAGGCACCCAATGGCCCGTCGTAGCAGCTTTCTTGTGGGGCGACGGCGCTGTCGTGATCGAGCATTCCGTTATCCTCCCGATCTCGCTAGTCCAGCGTGGAGTTCATCAAGTCGCTCGTCAGCAAGGTCTCTGTGGTCCGCCGGATGTGGGCTTCCAGCAGGCTCGTCGCGAGCCCGGCGTCCCGGGCGATCGCCGCGTCCGCGATCTCGGTGTGCTCCTGGTGCACGTCGCGCTCCTCCCGCACCGCCCCCGGCCGGGCCCACCGCCGGTAGATCTCGGCCGCGTCGTAGGGCCCGCGGCGCAGTTCCATCAGCAGCGGGCTTCCGCAGCCGGATGCGAGCGCGGTGTGGAACGCGGCGTGGGCATCCGACCAGGCATCGGAGATCCCGTTCTCGTTGCCAGGCTGGCTCACGGGCGTCCGGCCGAGTTGATAAACGGCGGCGACCACGGAGGTCTCCCAGGACAGGTCGGCGCGCTCGATGGCCCAGCGGAGGGCGAGGGTCTCGATCTCGACCCGGACTCGGGTCAGGTCCTCGAGGCCGTCACGGTCTAGTGGTACGACGGAGAAACCGAGCTGAGGTTCGGAGCGGACCAGGTGCTGCTCGGACAGGCGGGTCAGCGCCTCCCGCACGACGGAGAGGCTAACGCCGAACCGCTCGCACAGCGGACCTACCTTGAGCCTGGTACCGGGCGGAATCCGCGTGGACATGATGTCCGAGCGGATTAGGTCGTACACCTCCAGCGAACGCGTCGATCCGCGCCTGGTGCTCACCTGACTCATGAAGGCAGGGTAACAAATATCGATATTTCACGCAATCATCGATGACGGGGCCGGGCTGGGACCGTGATTCGCTAACTGGCACCTCCGACTTCGCCCAGCGACTCGGCTGGATGCGGCGCGGTCTATAGCGTCCCTTCCTGAGGTGATGACCGTGACCGACGTTGATCAGAGGACTTCCAGCCTGGTGGATCCCGGATTCCCGGTGTTCGACCCGGACAACCTGCTCAGGAACGTGCTGGGCATAGAGCCAGAACCGCTGCCCGACTTCGATTCCCCCGCGCTGACTCCGATGAGGGTCCCGTTGCGTGAGGCCACGGTCGGGCTGCTGGTGTCCTGCGGCGCCTACTTCCCGGACCAGCCGCGGCTCGGCCAGCACAGCGACCTGTCCTACCGGCTGCTGCCCAGGGAGCGTGACCTGGAGGAGGTGCTGTTCGGGCACATGAGCCCGATCCGCGCCTTCGCACTCGCCGACCCCAACGTGGCCTACCCGCGGGACACCCTGCTCGACCTGGAACGTGACGGGATCATCGGCCGGTACGCGGCCAGCGCTGTGTCGATGGTCGGCTCGATCAGCCAGTTCGACGAGCTGGCGACCGAGGTGGCCCCCCGGATAGCCGAGGAGTTCAAGGCCATGGGAGCGGACCTTGTGCTGGTGGTGCCGTTCTGCCCGCAGTGCCATGTGGCCTTCGGAATCCTCGCCCGTGCGATCGAGCGGCGGGGAGTCCCGACCACCAGCATCACCACGCTTTACAAGCACGCCAATTACCTGAAGCCGCCGCGTGCCTCGTTCCTCGACTTCCCGCTGGGGTGCACGGCCGGCCGGCCACGGGAGAAGGCGCAGCAGCGGGAGATCGTCACGGCCGCGCTGCGACAGGCCGAGCAGGCCGGGCCGGACTGGGAGCTGAAGCGGCTGCCGTTTCAGTGGGCCGCGGACGGCAACCGGGACTGGGAAGACCTCGTCTTGGACGTTTACCGCGTCGATAACGCGATCAACGACTCCGTCCTGGGGAATGCGGCGGCCCACGCGCAGGTCCTAGGGGGCGGGAATGAGCGTGAGTTCGCCATCAGGTGTGCCTGCTGATGCGTATCGCCAATCTTGACGGCCGGCTCGTGCTCAAGTACCCGGACGGCGTCACCGACGTGGAGAAAGCCAGCGACGGGCGATTCGCCGCCGACCCGCAGGCCGTGTTCGCCCGCTGGGACGAGTTCGCCGACTGGGCCGACCGCCTCCGGGCGCCGCTGGCCGAGCACTTCGACCCGGGCCGCCTCAAAGCGCCCGTCCCGCGCCCCTCGCAGGTGTTCGCGATCGGCTTGAATTACGCCGACCACGCCGCCGAGGGCAACGTGCCGCTACCGCCTGAACCGGCTGTGTTCACCAAGTTCCAGACCTCCATCGCCGGCCCCAACGACGAGGTCAAGCTGCCGACGGCGACCGTGGACTGGGAGGCGGAACTGGTCGTCGTCATCGGCCGGCGTGCCGTCTGCGTTGACGCGGCCCGGGCATGGGATCACGTCGCGGGCGTTACGGCCGGGCAGGATCTGTCCGAGCGAACCCGTCAGCTGGTCGGCACCCCGCCGCAGTTCAGCATCGGCAAGTCTTTCCCGGGTTTCTCGCCCATCGGGCCCGAGATCGTCACGCCCGATGAGCTGGCCGATCGCGACGACCTCGAAATCGGCTGCAGTGTCAACGGCGAGATCGTCCAGCACGCCCGCACCCGCGACCTCATCTTCTCTGTCGCCTCCCTCATCGAGCGGCTGTCGGCGATCCTTCCGCTGACCCCTGGCGACATCATCTTCACCGGCACGCCCTCCGGCGTCGGCCACGCCCGGTCACCGCGACGTTACCTGGCGCCGGGCGATGTCCTGGAGACCTGGATCTCTGGTGTCGGCCGCCTTCGCAACGCGTTGGCCGAAGGTCCGCGGCACGTCTCGCAAACCACCTGAAAGCTCTTGAAAGGGGAGTTCATGTCTCTTCACAACTTGAACTCGCTGACGGTCGGAGTACCAGACGTCGAGGCTGTCCGCGGCTACTACGAGGACTTCGGGCTCACCGGCGAGGACGACCACTGGCTGTCGACGATCGACGGCGGCAGGCAGATCCGCCTGGTGCCGGCGCCGCGCCGGCAGCTGCTGCACATGGAAATCGGCGTCGACGACCCCGACGACATCGGCCGCATCACCGGCCAGCTCCGGCGCATCGACGTCGCTGTTTCCCGCCTGTCCGGCGACTCGGTGACGGCCATCGAACCCGTCACCGGCGTGCAAGTCACGGCCACGGTGACCCGGCGGCTGGTCCAGCAGCCGTCTCAGGAAGCCGCATATAACCAGCCGGGACATGTCAGGCGGCCGGACGCCCGCGCGCCCGGAACCTTGCGCGAGGGCACCGTACGGCCCCGCAAGCTTGGCCACGTCGTGATCGGGTCGGTCGACCAGGCCGCCTCCCAGCGGTTCTTCACCGATGGGTTCGGCTTGCGGGTGTCCGACCAGGTCCGGGACATGGCGGCGTTCATGCGGTGCTCGACCGACCACCACAACGTCCTAGTCCAGCGGGCGCCGGTCAACTTCCTCCACCACACCGCCTGGCAGGTCGATGACGTCGACGACATCGGGCGCGGCGCGATGGCGATGCTCGAGGGCCATCCAGAACGCCACGCGTGGGGGCTGGGACGCCACTTCATCGGCTCCAACTTCTTCTGGTACCTCAGGGACCCCGCAGGGACGTTCTCCGAGTACTACTCCGACCTCGACTGCATCATCGACGACGCGCTGTGGTCCCCCCAGGTCTGGGAAGGCGCCAAGGCCTTCTACACCTGGGGGCCGCCGCCTCCGCCGTCCTTCGTCATCCCGGAGGACCTCGCCGCCCACATGACCGGAGCCCACAGCGCCAGCGGCTGAACGGGCCAGTTACTCGACGTGCGACCGGCGGGAATGGAGAAAGCCGACATGAGCCTGTACAGCAACGGACTGAGATTGGGTGAGGGTCTCCAGTGGCATGACGGAGCGCTGTGGGTCTCAGACCCGCAAAAGGGCGGGATCTGGACCGACAGCGGCGGCACCTGGGCCTTCACGCCGCTGGTCACGCAGTCGAACGGACTGTGGTTTCTTCCCGACGGCCGCCTGGTCGGCGCGGTCATCGACGAAAACAGAGTCGGGCTGTGGGACGGAGCCGGCTTCGGGCCCTACGCCGACCTGTCCAGTGTCGCCGCAGGGCCCTTGGGAGACATGGTCGGCGACCGCCGGGGTGGTCTTTATGTGGACGATGTCGGCTATGCCCTCCAACTCGGTGAGCAGCCGCGGCCAGGCCGGTTGATCTACGTCAATCCGCGTGGGCGGGCGAGGGTGGCGGCAAGAGACGTCGACTTCCCGAACGGGCTGGCGATCATCGACGAGGGCCGCACCCTTGTCGTCGCGGAAACCTGGGCCCAGCGACTGACTGCCTTCACCATCGCCCCGGCCGGACAGCTCACCCGCCGGAGGCTGTTCGCCGACCTCGCCGAGATTGTGGACCCCGAAGCGCGACCCGACGGGATGTGCGCCGCCGCGGACGGCGTCTGGGTCTGCACCCTCACCGCCCACTCGGTCGCCCTCATTGACCGATTCGGGCAGCTGGTGCAGACGATCGATACCGGTGACGGCTACCCGATCGCGTGCTGCCTCGACCCGGCCGGACGGCTCTTCGTGACCGTGGCAGAAACCGGCGGCGCCCCCATCTTGGAGGCAGTCGCCAACAAGACAGTGAAAACCCATGTCGATGTTTACGATCCGGCCGCAACGCTTGGCGTGCCCGGACCTCGAGAGAAGCTGATGGTCCAGCCGATTCCCAATGCCATGGCGGACAATGAGCGAATACAGGGACTCGAGCAGCGGATTCGCGAGCTTGAGGAGGAGAACGCCTTCCTCAAAAAGGCGGCCACGTACTTCGCGAAAGAGCTCTGGTGACCGAGAAATACGAACCGCAAATACGACAGTGAAAAACCATGTCGATGTTTACGAACCAGTCGAAACGCAACAAGGAGGATCGCAGATGGCAACCCGTAAGAAGGAAAACCTTCCCGACGTTGACGAACACGTGGAAAACCTGCGCCGGGTGCAGCTGTACATGGTGCGGATGGAAATGCAGAAGAACGTGGACTCGGTGATGGACTACCTGGGGCCGCATATCCAGGAGCACATCGTCTGGCTCCAGGATCAGGAGAAGAACGGGGTCTTGTTCCTGTCCGGCGCCAACGCCGACGGCGAGGAGTGGGACGGCAGCGGCGTCGCCATCATCAGGGCACCGTCCCTGGAAGCGGCGGTGGCCATCTCCGACACGGAACCGTTCCACCGCGAGGGCCTCCGCGTGAATACCGTGCATGGCTGGCAGTTGAACGAAGGAAACGTCCGGATCAACCTCAGCTTGCTCACCAACAAGTTCAGCCTTAGCTGACAAGGCGCGAAGAGTCCGACTCGATTCGAGGGTGAAATGAACAGTACCGTCGACGACGATGTCGATGTCGATGTCGTCGTAATCGGTTGCGGGACAACCGGCCTGGCGCTCGGGCGCCTCCTGGAGCTGGAGGGTCTCCGGGTCGCCATCATCGACCGCGGCCGGATGCCGATGGCCCGTCCGCGCGCGACACATGTCGACGACGAGACAATGAGAGCGTTCCAGACACTCGGTGTGCAGCACCTCGAGAAGGACTTCTTCGTGATGGGCATCTACCGTCACTACGACGACAAGTGGCGCATCGTGATGCAAATGGACATGGACCGTGGCCGCACCGAGCAGGGGTGGCAGTCGGACTACATGTTCCATCAGCCCGACTTCGAGGCCGTGTTGCGCGGCTACGTCTACAACTACGCCAAGGCCAGCACGTACTTCGGCTGGGAGGTCACGAGGCTGGAGGACGCGGGCACCAGCGTGCTGGTGAACGCCCGCGAGATCGCCACCGCCCAGGACCGCCAGATCAGGGCGTCGTTCGTGGTGGGGTGCGACGGTGCCAACTCAAGCGTGCGCGAGTTCATGGGCTGCACGCAGATCGATCACAAGGCGACCCACCGCTCACTGATCATCGACATCGCCCCCCTCGTCGCCAAGGACAATCTCACTGAACGCGATGCCTTCATCCGAGGCGCGATCCGCAACCCGTTGACGTTCACGCCGATCGCCGCGCCTCGCCGACGGCTCGAGCTGATGCTTCGCCCTGATGACGATTCCGCCGCCTTCGAGCGGACCGAGAAGGCCTACGAACTGCTGTCGCCGTGGTTCAGCCCGGACGAATACCGGCTGCTCCGCTGCGACGTCTACGAGTGGCGGTCGCTCACGGCCACCCCCTGGCGCGTCGGCCGGGTCCTCCTCGCCGGGGACTCCGCCCACACCATGCCACCCCACCTGGGCCAGGGGATGTGCTCCGGCATCCGGGACGCCACGAACCTCGCATGGAAGCTCGGCCGGGTGGCTCGGGGCGACTCGCCGATCGGCCTGCTGGACACCTACGAGACCGAGCGCCGACCGCATGTGGACGCGTACACGATGCTGTCCGCGCAGATGGCGAACAAGATCGAGGCTATGGTGGCGTCGGAGGAAGAGCCGCCCGTGTTCCGCGCCGAGGCGCTGCGCCCGCGTCTGGGCCCGGGCGTCCGGGACGATACGAACGAGCTCGCCGGAACGCTGAGCGCCCAGCCGAGAACCGCGAGTGGCCAGCTCCTCGACGACGTCGTGGGCTACCGCTTCGCCGTGATGGGAGATCCCGCAGTCCTATCCGGGACCACCGACCGGACGAAGGCGCTGCTGGATTCGCTCCACGTCCATGTCCTGGAGGAGTTCACCGGGGAAGTCCGGGACTGGGTGACGGGTCTGGGAGCGGCGGCCGTGATCATCAGGCCCGACCGGTACCTTTTCGGCGCCGCGGGCGACTCGGCCGGATTGAACGCCCTGGTCGCCGCGCTCAAGACCAGGTTGTTGCCGTCCGCTACGTCGGCATCGTATATAGCGGCATCGTAGCAGGAAAGGACTGACATGAAGCCGAACACAATGCTCAGAAAAGATGCACACCTCCTCGTCATCGGCGGAACGCGTGGCCTGGGGTTCGAACTGGCCCGAGCCGCAGCAGAACAAGGCGCGCGCGTAACTGTCACCGGGCGGGACGCGCACTTCGCCGAGGCACGCGCCGCCGAACTCGACCCGTCGGCTCGCGGGCTGGCCTGCGACCTGATGGACGACGCTTCCCTCACACGGTTGTTCGCCGACATCGACGTGGTCGACCACCTGGTGCTCACCGCCATCGAACGCGACCGCAACACCGCAGCCGACTTCCGAGTGGACGCCGCCGCACGGATGATGCACATTAAGACGGTCGGCTATGCGAACGCCGTTGCGCACGCCCTGCCCAAGCTCGCCCCAGACGGCTCTGTCGTTATGTTCAGCGGTATTTCCATGTGGCGTCCCTCACCAGGGTCCACGACGATGTCGATGGCCAACTCCGCAATAATCGGCTTGGTCAACTCGCTCGCGGTCGAGATCGCTCCGGTGCGGGTGAACGCCATCACGCCCGGCTCGGTCGCGGGAACGGAAGCAATCGACAATGCCGGCCCGGTCATGGCCGAGGTCTTCGAGGCGCAGCGCCAGCGCACGCCGGGCAAGCGGCTGCCCGCTCCCGATGACATCGTCGCGGCGGTTCTGTTCCTGTTGACCTGTTCAGGCGTCAACGGCGAAAACCTTGTCGTGGACTGCGGATACCACCTGGTCTAGCGGGCCGACTGGTCCGCAGCCATCCACTCGGCGGCCACCTGCACGGCATCGAGCGTGGCCGGCACGTCATGCACGCGGACGCAGTACGCACCCGCGGCGGCGGCCAGCGCGGAAACAGCCGCGGTGGCCGCGTCCCGCGCTGCCGGCGACGGGACGGCGTCGCCTGAGCGCAGCGCGGCGCCCAGGAATGCCTTGCGGGATGCCCCGATGAGCACCGGCTGGCCCAGGGCCAGAAGCCGGGACAGCCGGTTCAGCAAAACCCAGTTGTGCTCGGGCTGCTTGCCGAATCCGATCCCGGGATCGAGCACGATCTCCCGGCGGTCGATTCCGGCCTCCAGGAGGGCGTCGCGCCGGTCGCGCAACTCCGCGGTCACCTCGGCGACCACATCGCTGTAGACCGCGCGCCGCTGCATGCCGCGGCTCGGGCCGCGCCACCATTCGAGCCATGGCCGGGTCGGCGAGCCCGCCCCTGGCGTCGTTGACGCTGGCGGCCCCGGCCGCCAGCGCCGCCTCCGCCACCGGTGACCACCGGGGCGGGTGGACTCCCCGCCCACGTCGACGATGTCGGCCCCCCGAGCGGGGTAGGGCCAGGCCAGGACCTGTCCGGCGCGGACCCGCCCGCTGTCCGCTGAGCGGACACCGGCGGGACAAGGAGCCGGTCCGGTGGTGAGCATGGTCAGCACGGGGTCGGCTCGGGCCCACCTCCTCACCCAACCAGGAAGGCAGGCAGGCACATGGGATCTAAGGTAGCCCTCATCACCGGCGGAAGCCGCGGGCTCGGGCGGAGCATCTCCCGGCATCTCGCCGAATCCGGTGTCAACGTCATCATCACCTACAGGGACGAGAACCGGGCGAACGACACGATTGACGAAATAACCGGCATGGGGGTCGAAGGCGTTGGGCTGCCCCTCGATGTTACTGAGTTCGGGCTATTCAGCCATTTCGCCAATGATGTGCGGAACATCTTGCAGAACCAATTCGGGCAGTCTCATCTGGATTATCTGATCAACAACGCGGGTGTTGGCCTTTACTCTGCGTTCGAGGACGCCAGCCAGGAAAAATTCGACGAGACATTCGCCATCAACGTCAAGGCGCCGTACTTCCTGACCCAGGCGCTCCTTAAGACGCTGACCAGTGGCTCCCGCGTTCTCAACGTGACAACGGCCACGACGCGCGGGGTGGTCCCTGGCCTTTCCGCCTACGCCGCTTCCAAGGGCGCCATCGAGGTTCTCACGCGTTACCTGGCGGTCGAGCTCGGCGGGCGCGGGATCCGGGTCAACGCGCTGATGGGCGGTGCGATCGACGACACGGACTTCCTTGGCGGCGTGATGCGTTCCGACGAGATCGCCGAAATGGCGGCTCAGCAGAGCGCGCTTGGACGGATCGGGCACGTTGATGAACTCGCGGCGGCCGTGCCGGCCATCTTGTCGGACTCATTCGCGTGGGCCACCGGCTCCCTCATCGACGTGTCCGGCGGGCAGGACCTCTAGGAACAGAATGGCCGGTACCCGACCGGACGCGGTCGGTGATGCGGGCGGCCCCCTGAAGGACAAGAGCTGACAGCAAGGTGGCATTGTGGCTGGTTGTACTAGTGACCTGCAGGGCCGCCGCACCTCCGTCTGGGAGCATGATCGCAGTGGCGTAGCAGGTGAGGCCGGGGACGGTGTGTTCATCGTCAATTGCTGCCCGGCGGGCAGGACGGACACGGTCGGGCGCCGCCTCCGGATGCAGCACCAGCGCCCCGGCGGCAGTGGCGGGCATGACGCAGCCGGAGTAGATGTCCACGGGCAGCGCCTCACGCCCAGGGATTACGTCGAGCACTACGGCGCCGTCAGTGGCCTGAGTCAGGAGCGAGACCGTCGCGCCGGTTCGCTCGCGCAGGGCCTGCATGACTTCCGCGGCACCACGGCGCAGGCCCACTGCCGGTTCGACCTGGCGGGCGATGTCGACCATAGCCGCTCCGAGCATGTACCGGCCCTGCCGCCGCTCAACGGCGCCAACGGCACGCAACTGGGCGATCAGCCGGTAGACCGACGGCCGCGGTATGCCGGTAACCCGGGCAAGTTCAGTCAACTGCCCGGGCCCACTGACCTCTGGAAGCGCCCTCAGCAGCCGGAAGGCACCATCCAGCACACCCCGGCCTGGGTCGTCACGTCCCAGTCGCCACGCAGGCCGGGGGCCATCCGCCTCCGCCCTGTCCAGTCCATCCATCGCAGATGCCTCCTTCCAGGCCTCTGCGGTGAAAACAGCCCGCAGCGCCCGGGGCTTCCCTGGTCCACCCCTGCCTGCAGCAAAGGAGCCACTCATGGACGTATCGCCGTTCACCATCGCCATCGATGACGACCAGCTCAAGGACCTGGACCGTCGGCTGCAGCACACTCGCTGGCCCGACGCTCTAGAAGGAACGAACTGGGACGACGGAATCGACCTGGCGTTCCTTCAGCGCCTGACGGAGTACTGGCGGACCGGCTTCGACTGGCGGGCGCAGGAAGCCAGGCTGAATACCCTGCCGCAGTTCAGGGCAGAGCTAGACGGCGTCGGAATTCACTTCATCCACCAGCCAGGAACCGGCCCCGACCCCTACCCGCTGGTGATCACCCATGGCTGGCCCGGCTCCGGTTTCGACATGGAGCAGATCATCCCCCTGCTCGCCGACCCCGGCGGCCACGGCGCGGACCCGGCCGACGCGTTCGACGTCGTGGCGCCCTCCCTGCCGGGCTACGGGTTCTCGCAACGGCCGGACCGGCCGGGCTTCGGCCCTCATCATGTCGCCGACATGTGGCTGAGGCTGATGACAGGGCTCGGTTACCAGCGGTTCGCCGTCCAGGGCCATGACTGGGGCGCGAGCGTCTCCATGTGGCTTGCCTCTCGCTTCCCCGACAATGTGGCAGGGCTGCACCTGACCTTCATTCCCGGCCTCTTCCGGCCCGCCCTGGGCGACGGCCAGCCGCCCCTGTCGGCCGAGGAAGAGGAGTTCACTGCCACGCTCTCGGCCTGGTTCGCCGCGGAAAGGGGGGTACCACCACCTCCAGTCAACGAAACCGCAGACGCCGGCTTACGCGCTGACCGATTCACCCGCGGGCCTGGCGAGGTGGATCGTCGAGAAGATCCGCGGCTGGAGCGACAACGACGGCGACGTGGAGAGCGCGTTCACGCTGGACGCCATCTTGACCAGCATCTCGATCTACTGGTTCACCGGCACCATCGGCTCTTCCATGCGGTTCTACCGCGAGAACCGCCTCCGGCCCAATCACTTCGCAGCCGGCGAGCGTGTCCTGCCACCACTGGGGGTGGCAGTGCCTCAGCGGGACCTGCTGCCGCCCCGCGCCTGGGTGGAGCGCGTCTTCAACGTGACCCGCTGGACGCAGATGCCCCGGGGATTCCACTTCGCCGCCATGGAGGACCCGGAATTCCTCGCCAAGGAAATACGAGAATTCTTCCGCCCGCTCCGGGTCACAGGTTGAGCGTCTTGAGTGACACCGCCCATAGTTCACGGGCGGCGTCGGGGTCGAGGGCCCACTGCTTGACGCCGTGGGGATGGTCGGACAGGTCCGCGTCGTTGGGCACGGTGTAGGCCTCGCGGCAGTCATCGAGGTAATGGCCGCCGGTGCGCTCGAACTCCGGGGCGACGGCCGCCACCAGGGTGGTTGCCGCGCCCTGCCCGACGGTCTTGTAGGTGAAGACGCCGGCGGCTTCGGCGGCGTCGAGCGATTCGCGCTGCTGCCGGGTGAAGTTCCGTTGCAAGCCGGTCCTGACCCCGCCGGGGTTCACCGTGTTCGCCACGATGCCCGCGGCGGCCCACCGCTGGGTCGCTTCGACGGCGAACAGCGAGTTCGCGGTCTTGGACTGGGCGTAGGCGACCTGCGGGTGGTAGGCCCGGCGCTCGAAGTGGATGTCGTCGAAGTCGACCGGCGCGCGCATGTGGGCGGTGGAGCTCACCGAGACGATCCGGGCGCTACCGCGGTCCCTGGCGCCGTGGGCCAAGGCGTCCTGGAGTCCCCAGGCCAGCGCGAAGTGGCCCAGATGGTTGGTGGCGAACTGCAGCTCCCACCCCTCCCCGGTCCGCTCCAGGCCGGCCGTGACCAGGCCCGCGTTGCTGACCAGCAGGTGCAGCGGGCCGTCCCAGTCCCGCGCGAAACGGGCCACGCTCCCCGGGTCGGCCAGGTCGATGGCGGCCATGGCCGGGCGGGGCTCCCCGGCCGATGCGGCGATGCGGTCGGCCACTCGCGCGCCGGCCGTGGTATCGCGGACGGCGAGGGTGACGTCGGCACCCGCGGCCGTGAGGACCCGGGCCGTCTCGGCGCCCAGCCCCGAGGACGCGCCGGTGACTACCGCCCGCACGCCGTGCAGGTCAACGCCGGCGACCACCTCCTCGGCGGTACTCGAGCCAGCAAAGCGCGTGGTAATGAGCGAACGTTGGGTCATCCTCTTCCTCCCGGCAGGCCATCGGCGCCACGGCGGGCACGGGCGTCGCGCGGCACTATACAAATTATACTCATCTTGTATAGTCAGTCTATCGGCCAGTAGAGTACGTCCATGAACGCTGCCAGCCCGGACACTTCCGGCCCGCGCACCGCCGACGGTGGCCGTCGTGAGCTGGTGCTCGCCGCGGCCCTGGACACGTTCGCGCGCTACGGCTACCGGAAAACGTCGATGGAGGATGTCGCCCGCGCGGCGGCCATCTCGCGCCCCGGCCTCTACCTGCTATTCGGTTCCAAACGAGACCTGTTCACCGCCGCGGTCACCCGCGCCCTGGACCGAGGCCTCGCCGCGGTCACTGAGGTACTCGCCGACCCGACCAGGCCTGTCCGCGAGCGGCTCCTGGACGCGTTCGACCAGTGGACCGGCCGCTACATCGGCCCGATGAGCCGCGAGGTGGACTCGCTGGCCGAGGAGTACCCGGATCTGCTCGGGCCGATCACCGCCCAGTATCCCCCGCGATTCGCCGCGCTCCTGGATGCCGCCCTGACCGGATCGCTGGACGCCGCCAGGACGTCCCAGTCGGCCCTAGTCGCGCAGACTCTGATCAGCACGTCCATCGGAATCAAGCACGAGGTCAAGACCCGTGAGGCTTTCCTGGAACGCCTGGCCACCGCCATTGACCTCATCGTCGGCTGATGGCAGGCGGCATCCTGTGCCTGACCCGGGAGACCCGCTAGCAGACGAGGGCGGCGCGGTCTGTTGGCTAACACGCGCTGGTAAGAGGTAAGGTGGGGCGCCGTGACCGACAGTAGCCGCGCGGCTATATCGCCCGCAGGCCAGCCTGACCCGGTGCCCGGGACCGGCGGGCCGCGGTCCGAGGGCACACGCCGGGCCATCCTGCAGGCCGCGCGGTCGATGTTCGCCGCGCGAGGGTACGAGCAGACGACCATCCGTGCCGTGGCCGCGCAGGCCGGCGTCGACGCGTCGATGATCATGCGCTACTTCCAGTCCAAGGAGGGGCTGTTCACGGCGGCGGTCACCACCGACCTGCAGGTCCCGGAGCTGTGCTCGGTACCGTCCAGCCAGCGGGGCGAGCTGCTTGTCCGCTACTTCGTCGAGCGATGGGAGGGACCTGAGGCCGACGACAAGCTGATCGCGCTGCTGCGGACTGCCGTCACCAGCGACTCCATCGCCGGGCAAGTCCAGGCCATACTCGGCCAGCGGCTCACCGAGCGGGTTGCCGAGGTGGACGAGGGGCGGGCGCCCTTGCGGAGCGCGCTTATCGCGACGCAGTTGCTTGGCCTGGCCCTGTGCCGGAACATCCTGCGGTTCGAGCCGCTGGCCTCGCTGCCGGCCGATGAGGTGGTGGCCGCTGTCGCCCCGTCGGTTGACCGCTACCTGACCTGGCAAGGCAGCGGGTGCGCCTAGCGAGACCAGCATCCGTCGGCGGCGGTTACATTGCTGGTGCGCCCGAGCACTTTCCGGCCCGGCGGTGCGTTGCGTGCGGCAGGCACCATGGTGTTCCGCATGACAGTTTCTGACGGCCACGAACTCAATGGGAGACGCTCATGGTGAACCCGGACCTGATCGATCGGGCACTGAGGCGGTTCCTCGTGCTGGGCCAAGCGATGCGGCGTGATGCCGAGACGCTTCCCGTCAGCGTGGCCCAGAGCGCCGTGCTCTCACGCCTGCGCGGCGGACCCAAGACGGTCGGGGAGCTCGCCGCCACGGAAGGCGTAAGAGCGCCGAGCATGACCCAGATCATCAACCGGATGGAAGAGGCCGGCTGGGTCACCCGGTCGGAAGGCCCAGTCAGGGGACGGACGGTGCAGATAACCGAAGCCGGCCTGGCCGTCGCGGTTGCGGTGCGCGAGGAGCGTGCGGCCCGCCTGGCCAAGCGGTGTGACGGGCTGTCCGCCGAGGACCTCGCGGCCCTCGAGGCGGTGCTGCCAGTGCTGGACCGGGTATTCGGCAGTCCGCTCGACTGAGGGGGTCCCGGCACCAGCGCGGAACAGCCTGGCGACCTCGCATGTTATCGTAGTTAGGCTAACTAACAACGATAAGGGGCGCCTTGCCATGGGACTGCACAGAGGCGATGTCGGGCTAGACGAAGACCGTACGTCACGGGAACACCAGCGGCCGGGAGCCGGCGAGCGCCGGTCGCCGGGCCCGGCGGCGGTACTGACGGTGGTGTGCCTGGGGCTGTTGCTTTCGATGTACAACGCGACCGTGGTCAACGTGATGCTGCCGGACATCCGGGGATCCCTGCACGCATCCGGGACCGGGTTGCAGTGGGTCGCCGCGCTCTACTCGCTCTGCTACGCGGCGCTCCTGCTGGCCGGCGGGGCGCTCGGCGAGCGGCTGGGCAAGCGGACGACCTTCCTCGGCGGGGTCGCGGTGTTCACCATCGGCTCGGCCGCCTGCGCCGTCGCGCCGTCGCTCGGCCTCATGCTCGTCGCCCGCGCCGTCCAGGCCGTCGGCGTGGCCGCGCTGATACCGCAAACCCTGTCGATCCTGGTGACCGAGTACGAGGACCCGGCCCGGCGAGCGCGCGCGGTCGGGATCTGGGCCGGCGCCGCCAGCCTCGGGCTGGCCGCGGGCCCCGTGGTGGGCGGCGCCATCACCAGCGTGGCCAACTGGCGGGCCGGCTTCCTGCTCAGCGTCATCCTCGGCCTAGTCACCGTTGCACTCGGCCTCCGCGTCATCTCCCGTGCCCGCTACGGCCGGCCGGCCCACCCGGCAACACCCGACTTCCTGGGCGCCGGACTGTCCATGCTGACGCTAGCCGCGCTCACCTACGGGCTCATCCAGTCCGCGACGCTCGGCTGGGGCTCCCCGGTCATCATTGGCGCCTTCGCCCTTACCGCGGCGGCAGCGGCCGGGTTCATCGCCACGCAGCACACCGCGGCCCGGCGGGGCAGGCAGCCGCTCATGCCGCTGGAACTGTGGCGTAGCGGCCGCTTCATCGGGGCCAACCTGTCGGCGATCGCCTACTTCATCATGCTGTACGGCATCTTGTACTTCTACAGCATCGAACTGCAGCAATATAAGCACTACTCGACGCTCGCAGCCGGCCTGACCTACCTGCCGATGACGATCCTGATGGCGCTGCTCGGCCCGGTCGCCGGGCGGCTGTCGGCCCGGTTCGGCACGACACCGGCCATGGTGGCCGGACTCCTCGTGGCCGCGGCGGGATCCCTGGCGCTGGCCCTGCTGCCGACGAACGGGTCGGTGCTCGACATGGGATGGCGCTTCGCCCTCATCGGAATCGGGGCCGGCCTGATGAACTCGCCGATGAGCAACACCGCCGTCTCCAGCGCGGCCGCCCGTCACAGCGGGGCCGCCTCCGCGACCCACAACACGTTCCGGCAGATCGGCGGCACCCTAGGCGTCGCCGCGCTGGGAGTCATCGTGACCGCCGGGCACCACGCGACAGGAGCCGTCTCCGCGACGTTCCCCACCGGGCTCAGCCACGCCATGATGGCCGTCGCCGCCATCCTCGCCCTGTGCGCGGTCTTCGTCGCCATATTCAGCCGGAACAAGAAGCGATCCCAGGGCAGGCATTCGGCCCACTGATGGGTGGTAGCACATGGCGCGCGCTTCGGCCAAGGTCAAGGGAGCTTATGGAGAAGGCCATCTTGCTGGCTGTGCTGGCGAGTCTCTGCACGGCGACATCCTCGATATGCCAGCGCATTGGCGCCAGCAGGGATCAGGCCGAAGGTTTTGATCTTCGGCTCCTCTGGCGCCTGGCCCGCCGGCCGGCCTGGCTCCTCGGCCTGGCCAGCATGATCGCAGGCTTCGCCTTTCAGGTGAGCGCCCTGCATTTCGGGCCACTGGCCCTCGTCCAGCCCGTCCTGGCCCTGGAACTGCTCTTCGTCTTTGCCTACATGGCTCTTCCCGGCCGGTCCCGGGTCACGGTGCGGCCGCGTGACTGGCTGGCGGCCGTGGCCATGTCCGCCGGGATCGGCTCCTTTCTTGGCGTGGCGTCGCCCTCAGGAGGACGACCGGATGCGCCCGCCTCCCTATGGTGGCCGGTCGGCCTGGTCACGCTCGGGCTGGTGGTCCTCGCCCTGACCGTTACTTACGGGCCGCCCCGGCGTCACGTCGCCTCCGGGTCCCGCAGGGCCGCGGTCCTCGGAGTGGCAACTGGCATCTCCTGGGGCTTCCTGGCCGCCGTAATCAAGGAACTGAGCTCACAGTTCGGCCAGGGCATCACCACCGTGACCACCAGCTGGCCGCTCTACGTACTCATAGTCACCGGTGCGGCGACGCTGGTCCTCTCCTCCCACGCGCTGGCGGCCGGCCCGCTGGCCGCGTCGCAGCCCGGGTTCACCGTTCTTGATCCGCTCTGGGCGAGCCTGCTCGGATGGTTCCTCTTCGACGAGCACGTCCGGACCGGCGCCCTGGACCTTTCGCTTGAGGCGCTGGCGCTGGCCATCATCGTCGCTGGCGTCGCGGCCCTCAGCCACAGCCACCTCATCGCCGACTCCGGCGGGCCGCCGCCCAGCGGGACAGTCGGCTACCAGCAGGAAGGGCACAGGGAATGGGTCCGTCAGTGACCGATGCACGGCCCGTTATGCAATCGGATGCACACATAATCACAGGGTCAGACCTTGACTGGTGCCACATTGAAGTGCAAAGCTGTGCAAACGGATGCACAACGTTGCATAGAATCCCGTGAGCATGGGAGGAAGACACATGGCCTACTACATCTCCAGGGCCTCGGAGCGGGTCTGGACCGACTCGAAGGAGGTCCCGGGACTGAGCCGAGCGCTGCTGGTCGGCGCCGAGCACGGCGCCCAGCACATGGAGGTGTCCCTCTACCAGCTCGCGCCGGGTGCGGCCATCGACTGGCATCGCAGCCCGTATGAAGACTCCTGGTTCGTGGAGGAGGGCACGGGCAAGGTCTCTTTCGCCGGCCTCGAATACGACCTCGGCGAGGGTGACTACGGGGTGGCCCCGGTCGGCGTCGCGCACTCGATCGTCGCCGGCGACGAGGGCCTGCGCTGGTTCTCCGTGCACACGCCCAAGCCGCCGACCTACGCGGGAGCACGCAGCAGGATCCCCGCCCAGCCGGTCCAGGGGGAGAACCTCGGGCGGCCGTCCGAGACCGACCCGCGTCACCGCCACGTGGGGCACTTCGAGCTGTCGGACATGCATCCAGTGGGCAACATTGACATGCCCGGCTACCACGGGCCGAAGATCAAGAACATCTCGATCCGCATGATGGTGGACACGTTGCTTGGTGCCCAGCATCACACCGTGTTCGCCGCCACCATCGCGCCCAAGTCCGGCCCCGGGCGCGCGGCCACGGTGCACTACCATCCGTTCGAGGAGATCTACTACTACAAGAACGGCGGCATGAGCGGACTGCTGGACGGCGTCCCCGAGACGACGCATACCGGCGACCTGGTCTGGATCGGCGTCGGCGGCACCCACGGGTTCGTCAATGAGAACGACGAGCCCGCCCGCTGGATCGAGGTCCAGTCACCCATCCCGCCGTCGTCGGGGGGGTTCTACTTCCCCGAGGACTGGCTCTGCCTTTAACTAAGGCCCGAGCCGCACCAAGAAGTAGGGATGTCGACCGTGGACGCTCAGCGCGAGCCAACACTTCGGGATGTCGCGCGCCTCGCTGGCGTCCATCCGTCGACCGCGTCCCGGTGCATGGACGCCGCGCAGTCGGCGCGAATCGGTGCTTCGACTCGCGAGCGCGTGCTGGCCGCCGCACGGGAACTGGGCTATCAGATGAATCCGGCGGCCAGCAGCCTGCGCAGCCGTCGGACCATGACCGTCGGCGTGCTCATCCCGGACTTCAGGAACCCGATCTTCAGTTCCCTCCTCACGGGCATTAACGACCGGCTGGAGGACAGCGGATACACCGCGGTCATCTTCGAGACGAAGGACGACGAGCGGCGGATGGCCCGCGCCCTGGAGGTGATGAAGGAACGGCGGGTCGACGCGCTGATCAACACCGCGGCGCGCGACCAGGATCAGCGCATGCTCAGCCGTTTCCTGCGCCAGGGCATCCCCATGGTGCTCGCGTCGCGCGACCTGCCCGCCCTGGACGTCCCGAAGGTCTTGAGCGACGACTTCGGCGGGGCGACGCTGGCCGCCCAGCACCTGGTTCAGCTCGGCCACCACAGGATCGTCCAGATCAGCGGCCCGCGGGTGATCGCCGCCTTCGCCCAGCGCGCCCACGGATTCCAGTTCGCACTCGGTCAGTCGGATTCCGGCGCCATTCCGGTGGAAAAGCACGCCGGGACCGCCTCGGTCGACGAGGGCCGCCAGCTCATGCTGGAGGCGCTACGCGAGGACGGAGCGCTAACTGGCGTGTTCGCTCATAACGATCTTCTGGCGATCGGTGCGATCGCCGCGATCAGGCAGGCCGGGCTCTCCTGCCCCGGGGACGTCTCCGTGGTCGGGTACGGCGCGACCCCGCTGACCGAGTACCTGGATCCGTCGCTGACGACCGTGTTTTACCCCGCCGTTCAGATGGGGCGCTCCGCGGCGGAAACCGTACTTTCTCTCTTGCGTGGCGACGAGCCACCCACCGCCGTGGCACTTCGGCCCCGTCTGATCACCCGGGCCTCCACCGCCCCCTGCCTGTTCGGCGGCGCGCCCACGCATGAGAGGCAACCCCCGCGAGGAACACGACAATGAGGACCTACGAAATTAATACCGGGCGCGCCAGCGTGATCGCAGTGCCACTACGCCCCGTAATCGCACAGGTGCGGCAGTGAACCGGCCGGCCGAGGCGGTCAGCTGGTTCGGCTACGGCCGGATGGGCGAGCCAATGGTCGGGCGCCTCCTCGCGGCCGGCCTGCCGGTCCAGGTGTGGAACCGGTCCCCTTCGCGGCTCGAGTCGCTGAAGGCCCCGGGAGCGACGATCCTGCGCCGGGGGGCCGAGGCCACGGCCCCCGTGATGTTCAGCATGCTGGCTGACGACGACGCCCTGGACGCACTGGTGCAGTCGGCGGATGGGCCGCTGGCGTCGGCTACCGCGCCGAGCGTGTGGGTGGAGTGCTCCACGGTCTCGGTTCAGGCCTCGCTGCGGGCCGCGGCCGCGGCCCGCAGCGCCGGAACCGCTTTCGTGTGCGCCCCAGTCAGCGGCAACCCGAATGTCGTGCGCGCCGGGAAGCTGACCCTCGTGGTCTCGGGCGAGCGGGAAGCGGTCGAGCGCGTGCAGCCCCTGCTCGACCTCATCGGCCCGTGCACTCACCACGTGGGCACCCGGCACGAGGCGCGGGTGGTCAAGCTGTGCACCAACGCCGTGCTGGCCTCGCTGACCAACGTTCTGGCCGAGGTGCTCGTTGTCGGGGAGAAAGCCGGAGTCAGCCGCGGCGACCTGATGCGGTTCATAAACGACAGCGTCATGGCGTCGCCGTTCAGCCGCATGAAGACCGGCGCATTCGTGGAGCTCGACCTCACCCCGACGTTCCCGCCTGAAGGCCTGCACAAGGACGTCCGGCTCATGCTGGAGGTGGCGGCAGACCATCAGGTGACGATGCCGACCGTGTCCGCGGCGGAGCAGGCGCTGACTCGGCTCATCGATTCGGGCCTGGGCCGGGACATGGACTTCGCGGCGCTGCTCCTGCTCGCGGCGCACGAGGCCGGCCTCGAGGTCAGGCCCGAGACGACGAATTAACCTGAGCGATCAGAGGAGTATGAAGTGGCGCTCGTGCCGTTGCCCGAAAAAGAGGACATGGACCCGGCGGACCTGCCGGCGCTCGAGACCGGACTCGCCGCCTTCGGCCACATGCTGCACACCTGGCAGGCGGTGGCCAACGTGCCCGGGCTGTTCTCGAAGTACTTTCCCTACCTGCGCATGCTGACGGGACCTGGGCCACTCGATCAGCGGATCAAGGAGATCACCGCGGTCCAGGTCGCCATCCTCAACCACTGCCGCTACACGGTTAGCCACCGCTGCTTTTCCGCCCAGGGGAAAGGCGTGACCGAAGAGGAACTGGTTAAGATCGCCGCCAATGACTTCCAGTCGTTTTCCGAGGCCGAGCGGCTCGCTCTCGAATTCACCCGCGCGGTCACCCTCGATGTGCCCGCCACGACCGCGGCCGAGAGCGCCACGGGGATCGACGAGACACTGCGGGAGCGCGTCAGGGAGGCCTTCGAGCCGGAGCAGCTGGTCGAGCTGCTGATGTCGATCAGCCTGTGGAACGCGATTGCCCGCTTCCACCGGATCCTGAACCTCGACCCCGACCTGCCCGCGGCCCCGGCCGGGGTTGATGCCCTGCTGTAAGGGACGGAGGCGAGCGATGCCGGAATCCGTGCTGCCGGGACCTCCAGGCCCGGGGGGCCGACTCCACCGGCCGGTAATCAGGCGCAAGCTCGAGATCCCCGCGCCGGCCAAGGACATCGCGGCCCGCGCGAGGCTCAGCCGGCGCCTGCGTGAACTGCTTGACCGCCACCGGGTCGTGACCGTCTTCGCGACGGCTGGCGCCGGCAAGACGACGGCGGTGGCGCTAGCGGTTCGTGAACTGGCCCGGCCCATTGCGTGGCTGACGCTCGACGGCACCGAACAGGCGGCGGGGCGGCTGCTCGTCTACCTGGAGGCGGCGGTCGAGAGCGCCGCCGCGGCCGCGGCCGGCGTTGCCGCGGATGCCCTGGGCAGCAGCCTCCCGGTCGGCGAGGCGGCCGGGTTGCTGGCCGAGAGCCTGCAAGGCAGTCAGCTCATCGTGGTGTGCGACAACGTCGAGCGCATCGCCGCCGACGAGGATTGCCATGCGGTGCTGTCCTCCTTCGCCCGGTACCTGCCCTCCGACGTCAATCTCGTACTGATCTCACGAGTTGACATTACGCTTGACCTGGCCTCGACCGGTGAGCGCGACCGAGTGGGAGAACTGCTCGAAACCGACCTGGCCTTCGACCTGGAAGAGGCAGGCGAGGCCCTGCGGGCCGTCGGCCATGGCGACGTGGACCCGGCCCGGGCCGTGTCGGCCACGGCGGGCTGGGTCACCGGTGTCCTGTACGAGGGATGGCGGCACGCGCCTAACGGCAAGCCAGACCCAGATTCGCTGCTGTCGTATGTCGCCGCCAACATCTTCAGCTCGCTCTCGGCGGCCGAGCGCACCTTCCTGCTGCGCACAAGCCTGCTCGATGAGATCTCGGTCGACAGCGCACAGGCCCTGGGCGAGGAAAACGCCGCCCACATCATGGCCGGGCTACGCGCCCGCCATCTTCCGGTGACCTGGGCGGCCGACGGCTCGGGGATGACCCCGCAGCCGGTGTTCCGCGACTTTCTCCGGGTCGCGCTTGAGCGGGAGGACGCGGAGACGATCGCCGAGGTTCGCCGTCGGCACGCGGGCGTCCTGATCGCAGGCGGCCATCGGGAGGAGGCCGTCGACGAACTGCTCAGGGTCCACGACGTCGAGGCTGCCGCCCGGCTGGCCTCCGCCGTGCTGCCCAGCCTCGTGGCGCGGATGGACTTCGCCCCTGCGGCACGCTGGCTCGATGCAATCGAAGGGTCGATCCGCACCCCGACACCGGAGATCGGGTCAGTCATCCTGCGAGTGGCCTTCGCGCTCCAGCAATGCGGTCGCGGAGTCGAGCTGATCGACCGGTACGGCTATGCGTGGCTCCCGGACCTGAGGCATCCCGATGCCGAAGAGACCTACGTCCTGGCTTGCTGGTGCCTGTGGCAATCGGGCCGGATCGCCGACGCGCGCTACGTCGCGGACCGGCTGCCCCCAGGCCGGAACCGGCACATCGCGTACACGCTCATAGCACTCGCGACCGGAGAAGAGCCGCCACCGTTCCCTGAGCACTCAGCCGTGCCCTCCGGCCCACTGGACGGCATGCTGATTCGGCTGGCGTACCTGCGCGGCCGGCTCGGGGGACTCGACCCCGGCTCCTTCGACCCATGGTGCACCATTCTCGGAGGCTCGTGGGTGGTCGCCACATTGCGTGCGACGGGCCGGCTTGACGCGGCGATGGCGATGTACGAGCCTTGCCGCAACTCGTCACAGCCCGTCCGGCTGCACGCCGTCGAGGCCGTCGACCTGATGCTGGACCTCGGCCGGAGGGAAGAAGCCTGGTCATCGCTTCACCGCGGGCGGGACCTCATAGCCTCGACAGGCTCGAAGGTCCTCACGAACCTCAGCCTCCTTGTCGAGGCCAAGCTCTGGCTCCGCCTCGACCGGGACACGCGCCGGGCCGATCGCGTGCTGGCCGAGGCGGCCAAGAACGGAGTCTGTGACTACGCGGTGACGCGCGAGACATGGCAGCTCTGGTCGGGCCTGTCCATGCTCCTGCAGAACAAGGACGCCGAGGCCCATGAGTACCTGTCCGCCTGTCTCGCCAGCATGAGAAAGGGAGACAGGTACCTTGATCTTTCTGCTGCTGCCGTCTACCTGGCCGAGGCCCAGTGGAGGCTCGGCCTCGAGGATGAATCCGATGCCTCGGCCGACCTGGCGATGACCTTCGCCGCCACTCATGGGTCCCAGCACCTGCTGCTCACGGCCCTGGCCGACACCCCATCAGTGGCAGCCAGGGCGGCCGACGCCACGTCGAGCCGCATGTCGCCCTGGCACGAGATCCTCGCCGTCCTCTCGGGCCAGCGTCCCGTGCGGGTGAGCACGGGCGCACCGCGCCTCGTCCTCGAGGAGTTCGGCGAGCCATCCCTCACCGTAGACGGCCACCCGGTCCGGCCGCGCCTAACCAAGAGCCTTGAGTTGCTCAGCTACCTGCTTGGCACCCCGGAGCGGAGGGCAACGCGGGAGAAGCTCATCGAGGCGCTCTTCGGCGGCCGCGATGACGCTGCAGGCCGGAGCTACCTGCGGCAGGCCCTCTTCCGGCTCCGTGAGGTCCTCCCCCCGGAGCTGCGGCCCGGGCAGGAGGGAAACATCTTCCAGGTCGCTGGACCGGACCTGGCGATGGGCTCGGCCCAGCGGCTGGTCGACCTCGTCGTCCAGGCCGGACGACAAGATGGGGAAGTACGGTTCCAGACGCTGTCGCTGGCGCTCGCCAGCGTCCAACGGGGCCCGTACCTGGCTCCCTTTTCCGGGGAGTGGATCGAGGAGCGCCGAGCTGCACTGGACGAGACCTTCCTGTCAGCGCGGGTTGACGCGGCCCGGGTGGCGTACCGCATGAACCGCTACCGGGAGGGGAAGGACCTGGTTGACTTCGTGCTCGCCGAGGACCCCTATCGCGAGCAGGCCTGGCAGCTCGCAATTCAGCTGGCCCATGCCAGCGGCTGCGATGACACCGTGCTGGCTCTTTACCAGCGCTACGTCGCGCGCATGCAAGAGCTCGGCGTCGCCCCGTCCGATGAGATCCGTCGGTTCGTCGCGGATTTGCGCAAGTAGCCTGGCGCTGAAATCCGCCTGGCTCATCACGCCCACCGCGACCGCCCGGAGGCGGCGGGATAGTGGACCCGAACGTCATCGACGTCGGTCAGGCGATCACCATCCTCGCGGGGCGCCTCCGGGCCGGGCAGCGGCTGCGGTTCGCGGCTTGCTACAGGGCCGGGTAGTCGGTGTAGCCGTGGGCGTCGCCGCCATAGAAGGTCGCCGGGTCGGGCGGGTTGAGCTCAGCGCCCGACCGCAGGCGAGTAGCCAGGTCCGGGTTGGCCAGGTGCAGCGCACCAACGGTGATCGCGTCGGCCAGACCGCTGTCAAGGTCGGCCAGCCGGGACTTCAGGTCAGTACGGGGCCGGTTGACCAGCATCGGGTGGGGCCAGGCGGCCCGCATCGCCGAGACCGTCTCCTCATTGCCAACGTGCACGACATGCAGGTAGGCAAGGCCGAGCCCGGCCAGCCGCCCTACCAGGTGCTCGTAAAGCGGCTTCGGCTCAGGCTCGCTGATGTCGTTGAACGGGTTGCCCGGAGCCAGCCGGATGCCTGTCCTTCCGGCACCGATCTCAGCGGCTACCGCCTCGGCCACGTCGAAGGCGAAGCGCGCGCGGTTCTCGATGGAACCGCCGTACTCATCGGTGCGGAGGTTGGTGTTGGGCGCGAGGAACTGGTGGATCAGGTAGCTGTTCGCCCCGTGGATCTCCACTCCATCCGCTCCCGCGGCCATCGCCAGCGCAGCGGCCCGCCGGAACTCGTCGACCACCTCGGTCACCTCGGCGGTCGTTAGCGCCCGGGGGGTGGGAAGCTCCGCCGGGCCGGCCGGGGTCACGATCGTTGCGGCCGCGCGCACCGCCGACGGGGCTACCGGCGTGCGCCCGTGCGGCGTGTTCGCCGGGTGCCCCACCCGGCCGACATGCATGAGCTGGATGAAGATCCGGCCGCCGGCGTCGTGAACAGCGTCGGTGACGTCGCGCCACCCGTCGACCTGGGCCTGCGTGTGAATGCCAGGGGTCTTCAGGTAACCCTGGCCGTCGGCAGAGGGTTGCGTACCCTCAGTGATGATCAGGGCCGCATTCGCGGCCCGCTGCGCGTAGTACGTGGCGTTGAGAGCGCTGGGAATTCCCTCGGGAGTCGACCGGTTGCGGGTCATTGGCGCCATGACCAGCCGATGCTCGAGTTTGACGTCGCCCAGAGTTACGGGCTGCCAGAGCTTGTCGTACAACGGTTCCTCCGTGTTCTGTGTGGTCCAACGCACCATAGCTAGCGGCTGTGAAATAGCCCGTTAGCAGAAACGCGTCACATCGCGGCCCGCTGTTAATCGCGGCTATGCATGGCACCGCAGGCCCAGCGACTCGGGCCACTTGCTGGTCGCGGCGGCGAGCCGCGCTCCCTTCTTCAAGTCAGCCCTTCGTGCCTTATCCCGAGAGCCGGCTCCGCTTAACGGTCGATTAACAGGATCCGCGCCATACTGCCTCAAGATTTCGGCGGCCCGGACAGCCACTATCCCCCAGAAGTTGCCGGGAGCAAATCAGGAGCAAAGGAGCCTCGACATGGCTAATGGCGGCACGTCGTCAGCCGGCTTGCGTGTAGCGATCGTAGGTGGCGGACTCGGCGGACTGTGCGCGGCGGCTTTCCTGCACCGGGCTGGCGTCCAGGTAACCGTGTTCGAGCAGGCGCCTGAGCTGAGCTATGTCGGCGCGGGCATCAACATGGGCCCGAACGCGGGCCTGGTCTTGCATCATCTCGGGCTAACCGAAGCAATGAATAAATCCGGGGAAATCATAGAGACAGGCTGGGAGTTTCGGCGATGGCAGGACGCATCGGTGTTGTTCTCACAGGAGCGCGGCGAGCGGGGCGAGCGCGGCTTGCGGCGCTACGGGGCACACGGATACTTCATTCATCGCGCCGACCTGCTTGATATCTTGCTCAGCGTCGTCCCGCGCGAGATCATCGAGCTGGGCCGCAAATGCACCCGGCTGGAGCAGGACGAGAGCGCCTGCCGGCTGTCGTTTGCCGACGGCCCGACGGCCGAAGCCGATGTCGTCGTGGGCGCGGATGGCATCCACTCGACGGTGCGGGACGCCGTGGCCGAAGGCAGGCCGACAACTTTCTCGGGGCTGTGCGCGTGGCGGTGCCTCATACCCGCGCAGCACGCGTCCCAGATCGCTCTCCGGCCGGCCCAGACGCTGTGGGTGGGACCGGGACGGCACGTGGTGCATTACCCGATCAGGAACCGCACGTGGGTCAATGCGGTCGCGATCACCCCGGTACAAGAATGGAACCCAGAGACGTGGGCTACCAGCGGAGAGGCTTCCGAGCTCGTCGCCGAGTTCGCGGGCTGGGATGGCCAGCTGACCGGCCTGCTGGCGGCCTCATCCACGATCCTCCGCTCGCCCCTGCTCGAGCGTGAGCCGCTGCCGCGCTGGGCCGCCGGGAGGATCGCGCTGCTTGGCGACTCGGCCCACCCCATGTTCCCCTTCCTGGCCCAGGGCGCGGGCCAGGCCTTTGAGGACGCGGCCTGCCTTGGCGCCTGCCTGGCCGGCGCGCGGACGGCCGATGCCGCCCGGGCGCTGCAGCGCTATCAAGCCCTGCGCATGACTCGGGCGACCGAGGTGCAGCGGCGCAGCCGCGAGGCCAGCGACCGGGAACACCTCCCCGACGGGCCGCAGCAGCAGCAGCGAGACGAGCGGCTCGCTCTTCACGACCCGCTTGAGTACAACAGCTGGCTTTACGACCACGATGCCCTGGCCCACGCGATCCGGGCCGCGGCCTCCCCTCAATGACTAACGCCCGGTTAACAGGCGCGCGCCATACTGTGCCATGAAGTCGGCGGACTGTGCCATGACTACGCAGTCCATCCCGTCGCACTGAGAGGACCCACCATGCCCATTCCCACCTTCGGCCCTAACGCAGTGGATTGGGAGACCCGAGTCGACATGGACCGGCTGCGCGGCGAACGGCTGGCACGACTGCGAGCGGAGCTGGAGAGGTCAGAGCTTGGTGCGGTGCTCGCCTTCGACTTCACCAACATTCGCTACATGACCTCGACCCACATCGGCACCTGGGCGGTCGACAAGATGATCCGGTTCTCGCTCCTGGTCCGGGGCGGGGAACCGATCGTCTGGGACTTCGGCTCGGCCGCCAAGCACCACCAGTTGTACAACCCGTGGCTGGACTACTCGCAGGCTCATCCGGATGAGGACCCGCACGCGGCTCACCATGGCGCCGACCCGCGCAATCCCAGCGGGGCACGGGCGGGGATCTCCACCTTGCGCGGCGCCATCCACCCCGATGCCCAGATGGGCGAGACGGTGGCGGCCAAGATCAAGCGAGAGCTCGAGCGCTACGGGCTGATGGACGAGCCGCTTGGCGTGGACGTGATCGAGTTGCCGGTGCTGTTCGCCTTGCAGCGGGCAGGCATCCAGGTCGTCGATGGCCAGCAGGTGTTCCTGGAGGCGCGCCGCATCAAGACGCAGGACGAGATCAGGCTGCTGACCCACGCCTGCTCGATGGTCGACGCCGCCTATGACAAGCTCTATGAGTTCCTGCGCCCAGGGGTGCGGGAGAATGAGTGCGTCGGCCTAGTCGCCAAGACCCTCTACGACCTGGGCTCGGAGTTCGTCGAGGGCGTCAACGCGATCTCCGGCGAGCGGTGCGCTCCCCACCCCCATGTCTATTCTGACCGGATCGTGCGGCCGGGAGACCCCGCGTTCTTCGACATCCTGCACAGCTACAACGGCTACCGGACCTGCTACTACCGCACCTTCGCGGTCGGCAGCGCCTCCACCGCCCAGCGGGATGCCTACACGCGCTGCCGCGAGTACATGGACCAGGCGATCAGCCTGGTACGGCCGGGCGCCACGACGGCTGACATCGTCTCGGTGTGGCCGACCGCCCAGGAGTTCGGCTTCGCCGATGAGGAGGCCGCGTTCGCGCTCCAGTACGGCCACGGCGTCGGGCTGTCGATCTGGGAGAAGCCCGTGTTCTCGCGCCTCGTGTCCCTGGACCACCCCGAAGTCCTCCAGGAGGGGATGGTCTTCGCGCTGGAGACATACTGGCCCAGCGCGGATGGATGGGGCGCGGCGCGGATCGAGGAGGAGCTCGTCGTAACCGCCGACGGGTGCGAGGTCATCACGAAGTTCCCCGCCGAGGACCTCCTGGTCGCGGGCCAGCGGTACTACACGGTCTCGGGCCCGCTCAGCACCGAGCGCGACTCTCAGTCCCACCTCAACACGGAGATCGGCCGGTCGCGACTCCGGTCCTGACCACTACCCGCCTGCTGGCCGCCACGGCCGGCAGGCGGAGAGCTGGCCAGCCAGCAGGCTGGCCAGGGGGCAGTCTTACTGGATGCTCGGCACCACGGCGGCGTAATGGCCGGTTGCCACGATCACCACGACGGCGACCAGAGCGGCCGCGCTGGCCACGGCCACGCCATAGCGCACGACGGTTCCCGTGGTGCTGCGACTGCGGGCCGCGGGCGAGAGGAGCCGGTAGCAGAACAGGGCGAGCAACGGCGCCTGCGCCAGCCACAGGGCCGGCCGCATCCACCCGTAATGCTGGACGTCGGCCCCGATGATCAGCGTGTGCCAGCTGTCGCCCATGGCGTCAAGAGCCGTGGCCGCCACGTGGACGACGATCAGCCCGATCACTAGCAGGGAGATGTACCGGTGCAGCCGGTTCATGTCCCGCCTGCGTAGCGGGCGCCAGCGCATGGTCCGCCCTGATTCGGCCAGGGGCAGAAATGAGCATCGCGTTGAACATTCCAGGATTGCCTCGGAATTCACCCGAGCGACCCGGCCACACTTGTGCTGGTTACGCGCGTCACGAAATTATGCGCGCGGGCCGGCCGGTTAGTCACGGGTCAAGGCGATCTTGCCGGGCGGGTGCGGGCTGGTCAGCAGCGCGAACGCGGCGGGGGCGTCGTCAAAGACGAAGGTGGCCGCCATCGGGACCAGAAGATGGCCGTCGGCCGCCATCGCCACGATCCGGGAGGCGACGCTGGCGCGAAACGGTGCACTCCTCGGGTTCGACGCGCCCACGAACACGTAGCCGCTCGCCTTGGCTCTCGGGGCGTCCACGATCGTGACGACCCACGACCTGTCCCTGACCACCGCGAGCGAGACGTCGCCGGCCTCACCGCTGCCCACTGTGTCCAGCGCGGCGGCGATCCCCTCCGGCGCGGCTGAAAGCACCCGGTCCAGCAGTCCCGGCCCGTATTCGACCGGCACCCCGCCGAAACGCTCCACGAAGGACCGGTTCGCCTTGCTGGCCGTCCCGATCACCCGGACCCCGAGCAACCGGACCTGCTGCAGGACGCTGACGCCTACTGCGCCGGCGGCGCCGTGCAAGAGGATGGTCTCGCCGGGAGCCGCGCCGGACGTGTGCAGCAGGTCGGCCGCGGTCGTCCCGACCAGCAGCAGGTTGGCGGCCTCCGGGAAGGTCAGCGCGGCGGGCTTGCGGTACACGCCGGCGGCCGGCACCGTGACGGCCGTCGCATAGCCGCCGCTCGTCCGCGTGACCACCTCGTCTCCGACCGAGAAGCCTGTGCCGCCGCCGGTCGCCGATACCACCCCGGATACCTCCATGCCGATCGTGAGTGGCAGCAGGGACCGGTCTTGACCCGGTGCGATGTGCTTGGCGTCGGCCGGGTTCATGCCGCAGGCGCGCACGTCGACTCGCATTGTGCCGTGGCCGGGCTCCGGCATGTCCAGCGCAACGCGGCGCAGCACCTCCGGGCCGCCGAAATCGACGGCCACCCAGCGGTACTCGGTCATGAGCGCTCCGCCGGGGCGAACTCGACGACGGCGTCACCGAGCGGACGGAGTACGGCCACGGCGCCGGCCCGGTCGGGCAGCAACCCCAGCGAGATGCCGAGCACGAGCGAACCACCGGACTTGGTCAGCGCCTCCACCCGGGCTACCGCACCGCCGTGGGCCAGCCGCCCGCCGTCCACCGCCTCGTGGAACGCGGCCACGTGCCGGGCACGGAACCCGGCCGGGATGATCAGGGCCAGCGTCTGCCCCACCGCGTCCCCCCGGTCGTACCCGAACAAGCTCTCCGCTGAATGATTCCAGGCCGTGATCGTGCCGGTCGCGTCGACAGTCACGATCGCGTCACCGGCTGACATCATCGCATGCTCCCCCAGTGCACGATCAGCGCTCATCACATAGTTCCCCTTCTGCGTACGCGCCTCTGCGGAATAAATTCCACGGAAGATATCACCATGGAATCATGCCGGGCACCTCTACGGCAATCTGTTCTCAGGTAACTTCCGCGCGGAAGAAGCATCAGCCGGGCTCATGTGGCTGGCCGGCCGGCCGGACCGCAGACAGCCCCGGACGGGCGGCCGCGCCACCCGGCGCGGCGCAGAGGCCCGCCCTGGCTGGATCACCCGCGGTCACGCGCAGTGCAGTCGGAAGGTCCCTGATGCGCACCATGTCGGCCGCGACCTCATGCGGCGGGCGCCCGGCCGTGCCGCTCGACCGGCGAAGCATGCTGACCGCTTCTTCCCTCGTGACCCGGTGGCGCGCCATGAGAAGGCCCGTCGCCTCACCCTCGGTCCGGCTCGTGATCAGCTCCACTGCCAGCTTCGCGGCACGGTCCTCGGCACACGCTGCCGACAGGGTCAGGCGCTCCTGTTGCACGATGCCCATGGCGTAATCGACCAGCAAGCGGGCGATGATCGCGTCGTCGGCCGTCGGCTCGCGGCCGATCCAGGTGTGCACCGCCACGCCGGCGAACGACGCGTACCCGTGACCAGACGCCGACCTGAATGCGGTGGTCACGGTTTTCCCGGTCAGTGACGGCACATCGAGCGCAGTGGGCACGGCTTCGTCCGGGATCGGGAAGCTGACCTGGAAAAGAGCGTCGGTCCCTTCGCTCAGCTCGATCGCGCAGGCATCGCTGAAGGCCAGCTGGCTGTGCCTGGCCAGGCTGGACAGTACGACGGCTGGCTCCGCCGAACGGACCATGCCGCGTATCACGTCTTGGATGTCCAGCACTGAGCGCGGCCCGGCCCGGGCTGACGAGGCAGGGGGCTGAGATGGTGTCGTCGGCTTGGCGATCGCGTCCGTCACTGGGCTGAAGCTCCTGCGCGTATCGATACGTTGTCAGTCATAAGTCTGGACGCCGACCGGCCAGGCGGCATAGGGTGCACGATCCGCGTCTTTTGCCATGCCCGCCTTAGGAAATGCTGGAATTCAGCGCCTCACCAAGCTGGTTCCTGCGGCTGACGCCGAGCTTGCGGTACACCCGGCTCAAATGCGCCGACGCCGTCTTGGTGGTGATGAACAGAGACTGAGCGATCTGCTGGTTGGTCTGGCCTTCCGCGGCCAGCCGGGCCACCCGCAACTCGGCCGCCGTCAGCGCGTCGCGCCCGGTAACAGCCTCGCGCCGCGGCTTCGCACCGACGGCGACGAGCTCCGCTCGCGCCCGGGCCGCGATGCGGCGGGCGCCGCAGTAGTGGGCTAGGTCCAGAGCGCGTTCCAGCGGCTCGCGTGCCTGCTTCCCCTGGCCGGCCAGCCGCAGCGCGGCCCCGTAGTCCGCCAGCGCCCGGGCCGTTTCGACCCGGGCCGGGGAAGCCTCCAGCACCGACACCGCCTCGGCCAGCAGGTCCCGGCCAGCCCCGCCGCTCTCGACTAGGCCGGTGGCGCGCAGCGCGATACCGAGCTGCCGCGGCAGCCCCGCGCTGCGGGCGATCGCCAGCTCGGCGCGAGCCAGCGTACGGGCCTGCTCCGGCTGGCCAAGGGACGCCTGCATGACCGCCGCCTGCGAGCGCCAATCGAACCCGGCAAGCACGATGCCGAACAGCTCGCAACGCCGGCCCGCCGTGAGGAAATCCTCCAGGGCCGCACTGTGCCTGCCCTGCGCGGCGCGCAGCCGGCCGCGCGCCATGAGGTAGGGCAGGACAGTAATCGAATGCGAGTCCAGCGGTGGGGGGACGGATGCCAGCTCTGCGTCGGCCAGGTCCAGCTCGTCGCGCTCGACTAGGACGTCGACCAGGTGGGCCAGCGGCTGCTTGTACGCGGCGAACGTCCCGGTCGCGTGTTCTAGTACCCACCGGGACTGTGCCTCGGCGTCGGCCAGCTCACCGCGGTTGAGCGTCGCCCAGGCGGAGAATCCCGTCACCATCACCAGCCAGGGAAGCGCTGATCGCTGTCTGAGGCCGGCCAGCGTGTCCGCACGCAGGCGGTCGATCCGGTCGAACTCCTCCAAGCCGGTCAGGGCGGCGATGATGCCCGTACAGGCATCGGCCGCGGGCGGATACGGGCGGTAAGCGAGCGCGCGCTCGACCAGCGGAAGTGCCGTGCCCGGCTGGTTACGCCATATGGCGACCTGGGCCATGGCGACCAGGCGGTGCACCGGCGGATCGGAGTCCCCGGCTGCTGCCGCCGCCCAGCGATCCACCCTCGCCCGGGCAGCGCGAGCCGTCCGGTCGTCCTGAATCCCGAGCAGGACGGACCAGGCCTCGAGCGCGGCGGCCTGACCCGGGTCGGCGGCCGCGATCCGGTCGCTCGCCTGCTGCAGTACGTCCGCGGCATCGCTGCGGTCGGCGGTGATATAGGCGCTCGCCAGCGCGCGGGCGGCACCAGTGATGGTCATGGCGTTGTCCGCGTGCGCCAGGGCCTGCTGCACATGAGGGATGGCCTCGGGCTGTCCGGAGTACCACTCGGCACTCCCCAGCCGCAGCAGGAGCTGGGCGTGCTCAGCCTCGGCCGCGGGCTCGGCTACCGCTCGCCGCAGGTACCGCGCGGCGACCTCGGGCGCGCCCCGTTCATGCGCGTCGACCGCGGCCCGGCTCAGCCGGTCTGCCACCCACGGGTCACTCGCGGGACCGGTGGCAAGCAGGTGTGCGGCCACCCGGTCGATGGCACCTGCCCGGTCCAGGATCGTGGCCGCGTGCCGGTGCGACAGCCGACGCGCTCCCAGCCCGGCGCTGGCGTATACCGCCTGGCCAATCAGCGGATGAAAGAAGTCCAGCGGCCGGACAGCGGCGAAAATCTGTGCCGCCGCAAGCTCGTCGGCGGCCAGCTCCGCGACTTCGAGATCAAGGTTCGCCAGCTCCGCCGCGATCGCGACCTCAGTCTGCGCGCCCAGTACCGCCAGCGCGCCGGCCAGGGCGACCGCGTCCGGCTTCATCCGGGCAAGCCGTGCCTGCACGGAGGCCCCGACCGCCGCGGGCGCGATCTGGCGCAGCTTCGCTGCGTCCTGGTCGCTGCCGGTCAGCCCGTCACCGCGGGCCGCGGCAAGCAGTTCCGTCACATGCAGCGGGTTACCGCAGGCCAGCTCCCAGCAGGTCTGGCAGAACGTCGCGCTGGCCCGCTCGCTGAGCTGCCGGCGCGCAAGAGCAGTGACGCTTTCGGGTCCCAAGGGCGCCAGTGCCGTGTGCTGTACAGAGGAGTCACCGACCACACTGGTGACGGCTGCCCCTCGGGCGCCGGGATCCCCCTCGCGCACGCTCACCGCGAGCAGGACCGGCAGCTCACTGATCCGCCGACCGAGATAACCGAGCCAGGACAGCGAGGACTGATCGGCCCACTGCAGGTCGTCCACCGTGAGCAGCAGCGGCCCGCTCCCAGCCAGGTTGACGCACAGCCAGTACAAGCCGTGCACCGCGGCAAACTCCGACTCCGGGGCGGCGCCAGCGGCCAGCCCCAGGGCCCCTGCTCCCGTCCTGGCCGGACCAGAAAGCAGCCGACGGCGCTCACCCGCGCCCGCCGCCAGCACTGGCCGCTCAAGCAGCTGGCTGGCCACCGCGAACGCCATGCCCGCTTCCAGTTCGCGCCCGCAGGCCGTCAAGGACCGGAAGCCGCGTTCGGCGGCCAGTTCGCGGAGTGCCGCGAGCAGCCGGGTCTTGCCGATGCCGGCTGGCCCCTCGATCGCGACCACCCGGCCGAGCCCGGCCCGCGCCTGGTCCAGTAGGCCGCCGAGCCGCTCCAGCTCAGCATCCCGTTCAAGCAGGAAAATGGCGGCGGCTGGCCTGTCCATCATGACGTTGATCGTAACGGCGGGATGCCAGCTGCCGCTCCGGCTCACGGTTAGCGCCAGCAGTAAGAAGGCCAACCTCGGCCCCGGGCCCGGTCATCGTGCTCACCAGCCCACGGTCGCGGAGATGCTGCCCTTCTCCGCGACCGCTATGAAGGCGCGTGACGCGCGCCCTGCCGATCGCCTTATCGCGACCGCTGAGCGGTGGTGGCTCAAACGGCGACTCGCCCGCCGTCGACGGGCAGCAGTGCCCCGTGCACGAAGCTCGCCTCGTCGCTGGCCAGGTAGGCGACGGCGGAGGCGATCTCCTCCGGCATTCCGGGGCGCCCGGCAGGCGCGGCCGACGCCAGCTGGTCCAGGCCCTCTCCCATGCCCGCGGTGCCCTCGGTGCGGGTCGGCCCGGGGCTGACGGCATTCACTCGGACGCCGGACGGCCCGTACTCGGCGGCCCACGACTTCGTCAGCAGCACCAGCGCCGCCTTGCTCGCCCCGTACAGGGCCATGTTCGCCATCCCGAACTCGGCGACCATCGTGGTGACGTTGACGATCGCGCCCCGGCCCCGGGCGGCCATCTTCGGCGCCAGCTCGGCGACTAGGAAGAAAGGCGCCTTCACGTTGATCGCCTGGACGAGGTCAAAGTCCTTTTCCGTCATCTCGTGGGTCGGGCCGAACGGGAAGATCCCCGCGCTGTTGACCAGGATGTCCACGTGCCCGCCGCCCAGCTCCTCCGCCTGCCGGGCCAGCTCACGGGCACTGGCCTCGTCCGCAAGGTCCGCCTTGACGAAGTCCGCGGTCCCGCCGGCGACGCGGATCGTGGCCACCGCCTGCTCCCCCCGGACCGCGTCCCGGCCAGACAGGACCACATGCGCCCCCCGCCCGGCCAGCACCACCGCCGTTGCCCGGCCGATGCCGCTGGTCCCGCCGGTCACCAGCGCGGTCTTGCCCATTAGGTCATTCATGTCAGTGCTTTCCTTGCCGTCGATTCTTAACTTCCGTCGCAGGCGGCCCTTCTGGCGGCCTGCGACTGACCTCAACCTGAGGCAAGGTGCCCGCATTGCCATCTGCCTAGCGGACCTGCTGATAGCGGCTATAAGCAGGGCTCCTGGCCGTCGCGCGGCATTAGAAAGAGGCGAGGTTGCCGGTACTCACCTTGCCCTGGCGGCGATATGCAAGGCGCGCAGGATGCGGTTGTGGTCGGCATCGGCCTGCGGCGGATACAGGAAGCGGCGCCGCAGGAACGCGTAGGACAGTCCGCTGCGCGGGTCGGCCAGCGCCTGCTGTCCCCCTGCTCCGCTGTGCCCGAAGGCGCCTTGCCCGAGGACGGGGTAGAGCTCGGAGACGGGGTGAAAGCCGGCTGCCCAGGCCTTGTGCCGCTGCAGGACCAGGTCCCAGCCGACGTACTGGATCTGGGCGAACGCGGCGACGATGTCCGGCGCGAGCAGCGGGGCGCCGCCGTCGGCCGGGCTGATGACGGCCGAGTAGAGCTTGGCCAGGTCGCGGGCCGTGCCGATGCCGCCAAACGAGGCCGGGCCGCGGGACCGGATCACCGGGAGGTTCGGCAATTCCCACACCTCGTGGTTGTCCGGGTGGTGGCGGTTGAAGGCGATCCCACTGAGGCTGTTGGGGGCGGTAGCGGCCGCGGCGAGGTCCCGGAGCCGTTCGGGGGTGGCCACCATGGGCTGGGCCGCCAGGAAGCGGTGGTCCTGCTCGGCGGGCAGCCCGAGGTGCAGGTCCAGCTGGTAGGGGTCGCGCAGGTGCGTGGCGAACAGGTTCTGCACGGTCTGTCCGGTGGCGCGGCGCACGACCTCCCCGCTGAGTGCCGCCATGACCAGGGCATGGTAGCCGGACGCGGTCCCGGGCCGCCAGAACGGGCGCTGCGCGCCGAGCCGCTCGGCCACGACTTGATCGTCGGCCAGCTCCTCCAGGCTGAATCCGTCTGTCGCCCCGACCAGGCCGGCCTGGTGCGAGAGCAGCTCACGCAGCAGGATCTCGCGCTTGCCCTCGACGCCGAACTCCGGCCAGTAGTGGCTGACCCTCTGGTCCAGGTCCAGCACGCCGTCCTGCACGAGCAGGGCGACGATCAGGTGGGTCACCCCCTTGCTCACGGAGTAGATCCCCAGCAGCGAGTCGCTCCTGGCCTCCGTCCCGGCCCAGAGGTCCACCACCAGCTCGCCGTGGTGGTAGGCCGCCACCTGGGCGCACAGGTCAGCGCCCTCCGCCGCCGCGATTGCCGCGAACTCCCCGCGCACGGCCTCGAACCCGGCTGCCACTGTGCCCTGCACATCGTGCTCTGTCATCGGTGCCTCTCAACGTCGTGATGCGGAACTAACGCGGACACCATCCACCGTAACCGATTTAGTGACCATTGGCTACTAATTAGGCCGCACGGTGCGCCTCGCCGGGCCGACGCGACCGGGCCAAGGCCGGTGGCGGCCTTGGCTGCGGTAGAGTGCCGGTCATGACCAGTCCGGCGGGAGCTCGCCGGGCGCCAGGCCGCCCGGCGCAGATCAGCCGCGACCAGATCTTCGAGGCCGTGTCCTCATCGGAGAACCTGGACACGCTGACCATGCGGGAACTGGCCGGCCGCCTCAACGTCAGCCACGGCGCGCTCTACCGGTGGGTCAAGAACCGCGACGAGCTGTTCGACCTCATCAGCGAGGTCCTCATCGACCGGATAGTGGCTCCCGAGCAGAAGGCCGACCCGGACTGGCGGCCTCGGCTAGCGCGGATCGCGTGGCTCATGCATGACCAGTTCCTCGCGCTGCCCGGCTACGCCACGCACCTGTCCCGGCCCCATGCGCACAACGCCCACTCCATCGGCCGGCTCCATCGCGCGATCATCACGGCCTTCCTCGACGCCGGAGTCAGTGCCGACCTGGCCGAGCAGAGCTGGTATATCTTCATCACCTCAGTAGTCAGCTGGCTCGCCTTCCAGGAGAACCGCCTCAACCTCGGCCCGAGGGCCCCGAGGTTCGATCTATTCCTCGACGCGCTTCTGCGCGGACTCCCGGCCCGCGAACCGGGAACGGGACGCCCACCCTCTTTACCCGCGGCCTTTCCGGCTATATTGATGCATGGATCTGATTAGTGACTTTTCGGTTATACCGGCCGGCGAGCACGCTGCGGAGATCACACGGCTGTGCGATGCGATGGAGGCGGCCGATGCGGCGGGCCGCTACCCGCAGCTGACGGTGGAGCGGCCATGGTCAGTACACAACCCGGTACTCGAGGGCGAGTTCGCCGCTCCCGGGGCTATCCGCTGGTACCTGGAACGGGAGCTGGGCCGCCTCGCCGCGAACGGGGCCCGGATGTCGGTCCATCCCGGGCGCGAGGCGCTTGACCTGCACGCACCGGAACTCGGGTCGGCCGTGGACGAGACCCGCCGGGACCTGCGACGCAAGAAGCTGTTCCTGTTCACTCCCGAGCGGATGGCGCTGTCGATCGACCGGCTGCGGCACTACACCGGAACCGAGCCCGAGTCCTTCCAGCGGTACGTGCTGCTGACGAACTACGCCTGGCACGTCGAAGAGTTCCGCGCCGCCTTGCCCGATTGCACCGGCCCCGACAGGGACGGGCGGCAGATGCCCGCCTGGCACTACGCCCGCCCCGGCCGAGCCGGCGTGACCATGATCAACATTGGGGTCGGCCCGTCCAATGCCAAGACGATCACCGACCACCTCGCGGTGCTTCGCCCCGACCTGATCCTGATGATCGGGCACTGCGCCGGCCTGCGCAACCACCAGAACGTCGGGGACCTGGTGCTAGCGACCGGCTACCTGCGCGATGACCGCGTCCTCGACGACATGCTTCCGCTCAGCGTCCCGGTCATCCCTAACCACACGCTGAACACGCTGCTGCTCAGCGAGCTGACCGCCCGCGGCCTGCCCTCCCGGATGGGTATCGTCTTCACCACCGCGAACAGAAACTGGGAACTGCACCTGGCCACGGTGGAGGAGCGGCTGCGGGCCTCCCGCGCTGTGGCCGTCGACATGGAATCCGCGACCGTCGCGGCGAACGGGTTCCGCTACCGGATCCCGGCCGCCACCCTGCTTGCGGTTAGCGACAAGCCCCTGCACGCAGCCCCAAAGCTCAGCGCTGACGCTCAGGAGTTCTACGCCGCCAGCCGTCGCCAGCACGTCGAGATCGCTATCTCCGTCGCCGAGAAGGTCGGGAAACTGCACTCCGGTGGCCTGCCCACCGCCGACCTCCGCTCCCCCGACGAACCGTTGCTCGGCAACACCAGCACCCCGCCACCGGCTTGACCCTGTCGTAGTCAAGTTCCTTCCGCCGCGGGCAGGCGGGCGACTGTGGCCGCGGCGAGCAGGGTGGCGGCGGCGAGAGGGATCCAGAGGGCGGCGGACCCGCGGGCGGCGAGCGCGGTGATGATGGCGGGCGCGACAGCCAGGCTGAAGCCGGTGGACAGCTGAAACCGGGCCAGCGCGCGGCCTAGCACGTGCCCTGGGGCAGTGGCCGCGACCAGGGCCGTCGAGCTGCCGGCGTAGATGAGCTCGCCCAGCGTGCTGAGCACGGAGACGCCGACGATGGCCGGGACGGCCCACCGGTGAGGGAGGTCGACGCCGCCGAGGAAGCCCAGGTACGAGAGGCCGATCACGACGCCTGCGATGGCCAGGGCGGCGCGACGCGAGAACCGCGACATCCAGACGGTCACGGGCAGCTGGAACGCGACGACGAGCCCGGTGTTGATCACGAAGACCACCGCCGCCCACACGGGCGAGGCATGCAACTGGGTGACGAGCACGAGCGGAAGCGCGACCTCAGGGATGCTGAGGCAGAACACGTAGATGACGTTCACGGCGAGCAGCAGGCGCATCGGGGGTACGGCGGTGCGGCGCGCTCGCGGGGCCCGCCCGGTGCCTCGGGAGGTGCTGGCGCGGACGGCAGCGGGCGGGGCGCTGGCACGGACACGGACGCTGTAGGCGAGCGCGGCCGACAGCAGGTAGCTCAGCGCGGTCCCGGCGGCCACGGCGCGCAGGCCGGCGGTGCCTGCCGTGAGGCTGGCGGTTGCGAGCAGCGCGCCCAGGCCGAGACCGGCGTTGCGCAGGGACCGGCTCGCGGCCAGCGCCGCATCCCGCTGGCGACCCGCGGAGATGGTGGAGACGAGGGCGGCGTGCGCCGCCGAGACGGCCTGGCCTCCGAAGCCGAGAAATAGGGCCACGGCGGCGAACATCCACCCGGTGGCAGCGTGCCCCGCCGGGGCGGCCAGCAGCGCCGCGGTGCCGATGACGCGCACGAGCATGGCGGCCGCCACGGCCGCGCTGCGCGCACCCCGGTCCAGCCAGCGGCCGACGAGGGGCATGCAGCCGAGTCCCGCGATCACGCCCGCGGTCATGGCGAGGCCGGCGGTCAGTGCCGCTAGGTGCAGCACGTCGATGCCGTACAGCAGCAAGAACGGCCGCAGCAGTCCGGCGCCGAGGGCGTCAACCCCGAGGGCGACGACATAACGCGGGCCGCCGACGCCGCGGACAAGGGCGCGGACGCCGGGCTTGCGGGACGGCGTAGAAGCGGCCGTCTCTGGGGACGGGGGCACAGGAGACGAGGATGGGGCGGACCTGGTCACGGGGCCACTGTGCGGTCGGCTGGCGGACAGAGCCCAGTCAGTTGACGGGATCCGTCAACCGAGTGGCGGCCGGGGCATCCAGGGGGCGATTGTGGAGGAATGACGCTGCGTATCGACATCACCGGCCTGCCTGCGGAGCACGTGTCGTTCGCTGCTTCACCGCTAGCCGAGCTGACCTCGATGCTGCATGTGCTGGCCGCGCCGGAGCATCACCCGCACCTGGCGGGCTGGGCGGCGGGGGTGCAAGCGGGTTTGCGGCCAGAGCTGGCGGAACGGCTGCAGGAGGCGGAGTTCTTGTGGCGGTCCTCGCGGGCGGATTTCCTGCTGCCGGCGCAGCCGCGGGGGAGCTGGCAGCAGGAGCTCGATGACGTGGACCAGATCCCGGATGAGGCGTACGTGGCGTCGGCGCTGGTCACGACCTGCGGCAGTAACCGGGTACGGTTCGGCGGGCCGTCCCCGCTCACCGACGCCGGTGCCCGGGACCGGGCGCTGGACCAGGCGCAGGCCCGCGGCGCGGTACAGGAGGCGTTCGCGGAGCGGCTGCTCGCCGACCCGCCGGCGGTGCGGGCGCGGGTGCGCCAGACGCTGGAGCAGTGCGCGGCGGCGTTCTTCGGCCCAGCGTGGGCGGGTGCCGCCGGGCGGATCACCGCGGACCTGCGGGTGAAGACCGACCTGCGGGACCGCCAGGGCCTGGGCGCGGCCCTGGCGGCGGCCTCCGCCGCGATCACCCTCGCGCCCGGCGGCGACACCATCGTGGTGGACAAGCTCATGGACAACACCACCAGCGCCTGGCAGGACGGCCTGACGTTCATCCCGACCGTCTTCGGCCGCCCGCACCTGGCCGTAGTCCACGCACCGGGCTGGCAGCCGGTAGTGCAGTACCCAGTCGCCGGGACCAGCGCCCCCGAGCCGACCTCCCTCGTCGCGGTCCAGCGCCGGCTCGACGCCCTGGCTCACCCAGTCCGGCTTCGGCTGGTGCGCACGCTCACCCGCAGTGCGCACACCACCAGCGAGCTGGCCGACGCCTGGGACCTGACCTCCCCCGAAGTCTCCCGCCACCTCGCCGTCCTGCGCCGTGCCGGGCTGCTCACCACCCAGCGGCACGGCCGCTACGTCCGCTACCGCGTCGACCTCACCGCGCTAGCGGCCCTGGGCACGGACCTCCTGGCGGCCCTGCTGAGGTAGCCGGTCATTATCCTCAAGCGCGACTAGGCTCCGGTAGGGAGAAATCCGGTTGCCCCACCTCGCCGTGGTAGTCCATCGTGAGCGCGTGCTGATCCGACGCGAGGCCGTGCCCGACACCGAGGTGATCCGCGCCATCACCGCTGCCGCCTTCACCGGTCCCGGCCAGCCTCCGGGCGAGGTAGTACCCGAGGCCCGGCTAGTTGATGAGCTGCGGGCCACCCCGGCGTGGCTGCCGGCCCTGTCGCTGGTGGCTACCTCGCCCGCAGGCGAGGTAGTAGGCCACGTCCTGTGCACCCGGGGACACGTCGGCCAGGCCCCGGCCCTCGGGCTCGCGCCACTGAGCGTGCGGCCCGACAGCCAGCGACGCGGCGTGGGGAGCGCCCTGATGCACGCGATCCTCGGGGCCGCCGACGCGCTGGGCGAGCCGCTGGTCGCGCTGCTCGGCGACCCCGCCTACTACTCACGGTTCGGATTCCGGCTCAGCGCCGACTATGAGATCATGCCGCCCGTGCCGCAATGGCAGCCGCACTTCCAGGTCCGTACCCTGACTGGCTACCAGCCCCGGCTGCATGGCACGTTCGCCTACCCCGAGGCCTTCGACCGGGTCGGGGTCAGGTCCGGGCCATGAGGATGGCGATGTCGTCGGCGGGGTTAGGGGCCAAGGTGCCCACCAAGGTGTCGCAGGCCTCGCTGGCCGGCAGCCCAGCCACGGTCTGGAGGGCTTCAGCCAGGCGCGTCATGCCAGTGGTGATGTCCGCGTCTCGGCGTTCGATCAGCCCGTCGGTGTACAAGACCAAGGTGCTGCCAGGAGGCAGCCGCAGGCGGGCGGCACGGTACCGCGCATCCCCCAGGCCGCTGCCGAGGGGCAGGCCAGGGGGAAGGTCGGGAAAGTCGATGGGATGGCCGGGGCGAGCCAGGGCGGGTGGCGGGTGCCCGGCGCAGGCAATGTCGCATGTTGCCGTGGCCCGGTCATAGGCCGCGTACAGGCAGGTGGCGCTGGTCTCGGTGCCGGCGAGGTCGGCGGTGATCTGATCCAGGCGGGTGAGGATTTCTGCCGGGGCCAGGTCAAGGGTGGCCAGGGTTCGAGTGGCGGTGCGGACCTGGCCCATCAGGGAGGCGGCACGGATGTCATGCCCTGTCACGTCGCCGATGACCAAGGCACAGCGCCCATGAGGCAGGGGGATGACGTCGAACCAGTCGCCTCCGATCTCGGCGGAGATCTCGGCGGGGACGTAGCGGTAGCCAAGCTGCAGGCCAGGAACCTCGGGGATGTTCCGCGGCAGCTGGGCGCGCTGCAAGGCCAGCGCCGTGGCCCGCTCGCGGGTGTAGAGCCGGGCGTTGTCGAGGAGGACCGCCGCACGGGAGACCAGGGCGCGGGCCAGTGACAGGTCTGTGGTGGTGAACGGGGGCGAACCAGCCAGGCGGTACATGGTGACCGTACCGATAATGGTGTCCCGGGCGGTTAGCGGGATGATCATCATCGAGTGGGCGCCTGTCGCGCGTGCGGCCAGCATCCGGCCTAGGGCAACCTCGGAGTCCTCCACCTCCGCCACCTGCTCCTGCGTCAGGGCCCCGAACGCCGGCAGGTAGACCGGCTCGCCGGCGAGCAGGCACTGCTGGTACAGCTTTGAAGGGTCGGTGTCGCCCCATCCGTCGCCGGCATACTGAGCAGGGGGCTCCTGGTCCCTGGGCCACCGTGTCGCGACCCGGTGCAGGAGCATCTTCTCGACCTGTGTCCGGGGAGCCAGCTGATCCCCCCGGATGACATTGGGAAGCAGGTCGACCCCGCCCGCGTCGGCGAGGCGCGGGACGGCCACGTCGAGGAATTCCTCTGCGGTCCGGGTGATGTCCAGAGTGGTCCCGATCCGGGTGCTGGCCTCGCCGGCCAGCGCCAGTCGCTGCTGGCCGCGAGCGCGCTCGGTAACCTCCCACATCACGTTGGCCGCCCCGGCCGGCTGGCCATCCGGCCCGATGACCCGGAACTGCAGGCAGCTCCAGGTACGCCCGCCATCCTGGTCACGGCTTGCGCGGCTGCTTACCGTGAGGTCAGCCACGGGCTCGCCCGCGGACAGCACCCGCCGCAGCGACTGCTCGACCGGGCCGGTGTCCACGTCGGGCAGCACCTCTCCCAGCCGCCGCCCCGGCCACTCGGCAGCGGCTATCCCCCCGCTGAGCCGCTCTGCGGCCTCGTCGGCCCAGGCGATCCGCAGCTCCGGGTCGAAGATGATCACGCTCAGCGGGTGCGGCATCAGTTCCGCCGACCGGATCAGCGGCTCCAAGATAACCGGGTCCAACGCTCCCGCCAATCCAGTAGGCACTTTCAGGGATTGTCGACCTGCTTGGTGAGCTCGGACCAGTTGTCGAGGTCGGCTAGCCGATCGGCGATCTCGTTGCGGATGATCCCTTCGGCCCACCCGCCTAGCGCGAGACGCCGGGGAGGCTCCTCGGCCTCGACAACCTCCAGGATCGCCTCGGCTACGGTTGAGACCTCGGCGACCGCCTCTGGCGGGAGATTGCGCAGCTGCTGGATGGCGGGACCAACCGTCTCGTCGTAGTCCCCGATGGCATGCTCGGCGTCGATCCACTTCGACAGGAAACTGGTACTGAGCCCGCCCGGCTCGATCTGGGTGAACTTGACCCCGAGCGGCGCGAGCTCGGCGCTCATCGCCTGCGTAGCGCCGCCGAGAGCCTGCTTGCTGGCGGCGAGCATGCCGGTGGCCGGGAATGACATCTGGCCGAACATCGACGACATCTGAAGCACGTGGCCAGAGTGCTGGCCGCGCAGGACGGGCAGGGCGGCCCGCAGGATATTGAGCGGGCCGAAGAAGCCCGTATCGAAAATGTCCCTCGCTTGCTGGTCGGTCGTGCCCTCCACCGATCCCACCAGCGCGTAGCCCGCGTTGTTGAAGATGACATCGATGCCGCCGAACTGCTCGACCGTCGCGCTGACCGCGGTCTTGGCGGCCTCTTCGTCGCGCACGTCGAGCTCGATGACGAGCGCCTGGCCAGGAAAGTCCGAGGCTAGTTCTTGCACCGGACGAGTGTTCCTCGCGGTTGCCGCCACGAGGTCACCATGCTCCAGGGCGGCTTTCGCGGTCCCGTAGCCCATGCCCGACGACGTACCGGTTATGAACCACGTCCGGCCCCGCCTGGAATCGATCCCTGTCATCGTGACTGACCTGCCTCTGTCCTTTGCTTTCCTGCTTATCCTGGGCTGGGTTGCCCGCCGCGCTACCGACCGTCGTGGGCGAGGCGGCGGAACACGTCGTCGGCCTCCTCGCCGACCGTGCGCACGAACTCGCCGGCCGGCAGGGACCGCGCCGAGTCACCGCCCTGCCCGGCGAAGATCGGCTTCTCCGGCGCCATCAGCATCGGCAACGGGAAATCCGGCGGCCGCAGGCCGGAGTCCTCGAGCCGGTCAACCAGCGGTGTCCGGGCCAGCCGCCCGTGGCGACCGGTCAGTACCGACGTCATCGTCGTGCCCGAGGCAAGCCCCTCGCGATAGGACTCGCTGACGCCAGTTTCTGGGCATCGGAGGAAGGCGGTCCCCATCGTGACTGCCTGCGCGCCCAGGGCAAACGCGGCCGCAACGCCGCGGCCATCGGTGATGCCGCCAGCCGCGATGACCGGGATGGACACGGCATCGACGACCTGAGGGATCAAGACCATGCTCGCGATCAGGGAGTCCTCGGCCGGGGCCAGGAACGTCGCCCGGTGACCTCCGGCCTCGTATCCCTGGGCGGTCACCGCGTCGACCCCGGCGCGTTCCAGCGCCACGGCTTCTTCGACGGTCGTGGCATTGCCTATCAGCAGCGCGTCCATCTCGGGAAGTTCCGGGATGCCGAACGTGAAGCTGAACACCGGGACCCGCTCGTCGATCACGACGGCGAGCTTGTCCTCGAAGCTCGGTGGCGGCGGCGGTGACGGCACCGACTTCGCTCCGGTTAGCTTCGCCCATTCTTCCGCCCCGGACATTGACGGCTCTGGTGATGGCGCAAATAGGTTGACGGCGAAGGGGCGATCCGTCAACGCACGCACATCGTGTATCTCCGCGCGTAGCTCGTCTGGTGACAGCAAGCCGCCCGCCACTGACCCCAGGCCGCCGGCTTCCGATACCGCCGCAGTCAAACGGGCCGTGGAAGCCCCGGTCATCGGCGACTGAATGATCGGTAGCCGGACCCCGAGCTGGCGCGTGAACGGCTCTGCCTCCCACTGCATAACGTTCTCCCTTATCACTGATCGCGGTCATCGACGGCTGCCCTGCGCGACTACCGCTAAACGGCCCGTTCTGTATCCCCGGTTGAGAGGCATCGGCCATGCGCGAAACGGAAAAATCGCTAGAAAGCGCCTCGGCGCGTGGCGTGGAATGGAGATGCCGGCTTCACCCGAGATGAGGAGTTCCCCTGTGACAGCCATCGGCTCTCAGCTCACCGAGTCCTACTCGCTGCCAGATTCAGCCCGTGACACCTTCGATGCGGACGGCTTCGTCCACCTCCCCGGCGTTCTCAGCCCCGATACGGTCACGGCCTACGAGCCCGCGGTCACGCAGAAGGTGATCGAGCTGAACACGATGCACGTGCCGATGCCCGAGCGAACCACCTATCAGAAGGCGTTCTTGCAGGTCGAGAACCTGTGGCGGCACAGTGCCGTAGTACGCGAGCTGGTGTTCTCCCGTCGGCTGGCCCGCATCGCCGCCGAGCTTCTTGGTGTCGGCGGGGTGCGCCTCTACCACGACCAGGCGCTGTACAAGGAAGCCGGCGGGGGCCTCACTCCGTGGCATGCGGATCAGTACTACTGGCCCCTGGCGAGCGACCGCTCGATTACCGCGTGGATACCGCTGCAGGAGACTCCGCTCGAGATGGGACCGCTGTCCTTCGCGCGCGGCAGTCACCGGTTCTCCCACGGGCGGGACATGCCGATCAGCGACGAGTCCGAGGCCGCGTTGCAGGCCGCCCTGGCCGAGCAGGACTTCCCGCTCGTCCAGCAGCCGTTCGCGCTCGGCGACGCGAGCTTCCACCTCGGCTGGACTTTCCACCGGGCGGGCGTGAACGCCAGTTCCGCGGCACGCCGGGTCATGACGATCATCTACATCGACGCGGATGTCACCGTGGCCGAGCCCGTCAACGGCGCGCAACGGATCGACCTGGCCACCTATCTCCAGAACACGCCGGTCGGGGACGTCCCCGACAACGACCGCAATCCCGTGCTATGCCGGCTGTGAGCCAGGCACGCGCGGGTGCGGCGCCGCCCGCCGTTGGGCGACTTACCCCGGGTACTCGTCGTCGGTCACGTGCGGCCCCCAGTGCGGGCCGCCCTCGGTGATGGACAGGTGGGTCATGAAGTGCCCGGGGCTGGAACCGTGCCAGTGCTCTTCGCCGTCGGGAGCGAACACGACGTCACCGGGATTGAGCTCGACGATCTCCTGGCCCCGGGCCTGGACCAAGCCGCGGCCCTCGGTGACGTAGAGGGTCTGGCCGCCGTCGTGGGAATGCCAGGCGGTGCGAGCACCAGGAGTGAAGCGCACGGCGGCTACGTTGAGTCCCGAAGGCGGCAGCCCGCGGGTGATGGGGTCGACCCAGACCTCGCCGGTGAACGTCTCGGCCGGCCCCTTGGCGGTTGGCGGCTTTCCGGAGATCTCCACCTGTTCGTCCTCCTGTCTGTCGTGCGCGGACGGCTAACGGTAACGCGGCCCGCTCCACCCCGACCTTGCCTGGTGCCGGCGAGTCGCGGGAGGGCCTGGCGTTCCGGGTACCGACAGGACCTCGCAGCAGTAGCCGGCGGGAACCCCGGGGTCGCGGCTGACCACGGCCTGGGTACCTGTGCTTGGGTTCTGCAAGTGCTGTTGCAGGGGCTTGACCGCATGGTGTTGACTTCTGCTCATGACCACTGGCCTGCGGGATCCGCGCACCGAGCACGGTGCCGCGTTCTGGTCATCCCGGCCGGTGGCATGGGCTCAGGACCGTCCGCCTCATCGCGGATCGCAGTCCTCCTAGCCGCCGTACACACAGCCTCACGCCAGGCAGACGCCCGCTGTCTGCGGACTGCCGGCCCGCAGTGCCCTCCTTAGCAGCGCGGGCCAAGTCACCACCTGATCCGCCGCAGGCAGGGCCAGCCGACGACTGTGATGGCGGCCTGAACCGGCACGGTCCCATGAAGGACGTCCGTAGCCCCGGCCGCCGTGCCCGCCGAATGACCTAGCGATCCACTCCGGAGAGACAAGCATGAGCACAACCATCACCACAGGCACACGCGCGGGCGTCGCCGCCCCGCACCGCGAGCTGTTCCTGCTGGCCGTCCGGGCACTAGCCGCGGGCACGGACCAGTACCACCAGACCGACGAACCGGCAGGTGATCGACTCCGCACTCGCCCGGGCCGACGAGCCCGGCCTGATGGTGGCGTACTGGTTTCGCCGCTACGGCAAGGCCGTACCCAAGCCGGTTCGGCACGGCCTGGCCGGTGCCGCGACCCGCCTTTACGACGAGGCGGGCCTAGCCGAATACGACCAGTCCTCGGCGGACGCCCGTTTCGCGGACGTGATCAGCCTGGCCCACCCCAAGGCGGGCAGCCGCGAGCAGCAAGAGCTGTTCGCGTACGCGCTGGCGCGCCGGAGCAGCCCGGCCCAGATCCCGGCCTGGATGACGAGGGTGCGCGCCCGCGCCACCCTTTACGAGCTGAGCATCGCGCAGCGGCGGGCGCTGCTGGACTCGCCCGCGCACGCGACCGAGCTCTTCGGGGCCGGGCGCATGACCGCCGCCCTGCTGCCCGGCTGGCTGTCCGGCCAGGCTCCGGGCACGAGCGCCTGGACGGCGCTGCTGCCGCACATGAGCTACCGCGACCGGCTGGCCCATCTGCGCGACCTGGACGCCGCCGGACTGAGCGAGCAGGCGCCGCTGGCCGATCCGGCTCGCATCACTGCGGAGCGGATCGGCCCGCTGGCGGTTCACGCCGCGCGCCGCGAGGTGACCGGCCCCGGCTGGGACCGCCCGCTGGAGGCGGCGGCGGACGCCGCGCTCGCGCGGGTCCCCGTCCTTGCCGGCCGCACGCTCATCCTGATCGACCGGTCCGCCTCGATGTTCACCCAGAGCGCGCGGGGTTCAGCAGTCACGGTCGCCGATCAGGCCGCGGTCTTCGGCGCGTGCCTCGCCCTGCGCTCCCCTGGCGCAACGCTAGTGCAGTTTGGCACCGACCACCGCCTCGTTCCGTTCTCGTCTAGCCAGAGCCTGACCGAGGTGCTGGGACGCTTCGGAGAGATGGGTGACGGGAACGCCGCGGCGGCCGTGCGCGCCTGCTTCAACCGGCACGACCGTATCGTCATCGTCACCGATGAGCCCAACGGGTCGGCCTGGCAGGGAGAGCACCCGGCGGCAGCCGCCCCCGCCGGCGTGCCGGCCTACATCTGGAACGTCGCCAGCACGCCACAGCGGGCCGCCCCTCGCCCGGCCGGCATCCAGGGCCGGCACGTCTTCGCCAGCCTGACCGACGCCGCCTTCGATGTGATCCCGCTGATCGAGGCGGCCCGCCCCGGCTCCTGGCCGTTCTGACACCACCCTGCCGCACCGGCTGAAGGGAGGTGTCATGTCCAAGCGAGCACGCAAGAAGAAGGGACGCCGCAAGAACAAGGCCAGCCACGGCAAGCGACCCAACGCGGCCTGACCGAGGACCCGGCCGCCTCACCGGCCGGGTCCTTGCCTCGCGACGGGACCCACCGGTCGCTGGCTTACCCGCGGCCCCGCGAGCTGTTATTCACCGTAGTGGCGCATCTGCGGCCACAGCTGACCCCACGTGGACTTGAGCCCGGTGCACACGTAGATGTGGCCGCCATATTCCTCGTTGTGGATCCCGTCCGGGTTGGACAGCGTGGCCACCGGCCGCACGCTGGTGAAGAAGCGTGACAGGAAGGCGTAGTAGCCAGGGGCGTTGCCGGGAGCGACGGCTACCACCGTGGTGGCGCGCGGGTTGCCCGGCCCCCACCACCATTCGGTGTTGTGCCCGCTTACGGCCGTGGGCAGGCCGTCCGCCCGGCCGAGCTCGTTGATCGCGCCGGCCTCGCCGTAGTTGGCCGTGAAGATCACGGCGTCCCCGCGCTGGGCGGGCGGCAAGGAAATCCAGGTCTGCTGCACGGCCTGGACCAGCTGGGGCCAGCCGATCCACTCATTGGCATTTGCGCTCAACGAGGAGGTCCAGCCGACGTCCGCCATCGGCAGGACAGGCAGCACGATCGGCAGCGCCGCCGAGGTCGTCAGCGCGGTGGCCAGCATCAGGTTGCGTATCCGGCCGCGGCGAGCCACCAGCCATCCGTCAACGGCCACGAAGCCGGCCGCGAGCAGGTAAGGGTAGGTGCCGGCCAGGTAGTAGAACTGCGCGCCGGTGGTGACGGCGAACAAGACGAACAGCAGCCCGTAAGCCCAGGCCAGCGCGCGCCAGAGTGGCCGCCGCGATCGCCACAGGAGGCGCAGCCCGCCCAGCCAAACCCACACCAGCGCGACGCTGGCTATGAGAAACTGGCCGATCACCCAGGTCCCTACGCGGCCCAGGCCGCCGTTCTCCCGGTTGAGCGCCTGGGTCATCGAGATCGTCGACCACTGGTGCTGGGCCTGCCACCACAGGTCGGGCACGGTGAAGGCAACCGCGATGGCCGCGCCGGCCAGGAACCAGCGGTTCAGCATCATCGCCCGGCCCCCGCTGAGCAGGACGCCCGCGACCAGGGCAACGGCGAACAGGCCGACGCTGTGCTTGTTAGCCAGCCCCAGGCCGAGAATCAGCCCGGCGGCCAGCCACCAGCGGCAGTCGCCAGTCCGGCCGATGCGGACGACCACAAGGGCCAGCGCGGTCCAGGCCAGCATGTCGTAGGGGGTGGTCCCGGCCGTGTGGTCGAGGGCCAGCAGGGCCGGCATGCTGGCGGTCCCGATCGCGGCCAGCAACTGCGGGCGGCGGTCCCCGCCGAGCTCGCGCGCGATCAGGCCGCTGATCAGCACCGTGGCCCAGGCGGCCAGCGCGGGCCACAGCCGCAGCCCGGTCAGCGACACGCCGAACAGCTTCAGGGATACCCACGCCAGCAGCGGCGTCAGCACCGGCTGATCGACGTAGCTGGCCTGCAGGTGCCGGGCACAGTCCAGGAAGTACAGTTCGTCGCGGTGGAACCCGTACCGCGGCGACAGTGCCATGAGCAGGGCGAAGACGGCTCCGCCGACCCAGATCACCCGGCGGTCGAACGGCCGCAGGCCGGCCGTTGGCGCGGCATCCAAGGCCGATCCGGAGGCGCTAACAGAACGAGGCGACTCGGGCAGGCCATGGCGCCATAGCCGTCCGCCTCCAGGTCGGGAGATTGCTAACCCCTCCCTGTGACCGTCGGGTGCTCCGCGCCAAAGGTAAAAGTTCCTGGACGGCGAGGCGCCGACCGTCTAGGCCCGGCCCAGTGTAGGGGAAATGGGTGCTATTTCACCATCCCATGCCGGGTGCGGACGTCCCCGGCAGCGGCGAGTGTGGGTGGCATCGAGGAGACTCCCGGAGCTAGGCGGTCGTCACGACGGTGCCGGCTTCCTCGAGTGCTGCCACTTCGCCGGCCGGCGCGCTGGTGTCGGTGACGAGGGTGCGCGCGAGCGTGGAAGGGCTGACGTAGGCGTGCGCGGTGCGGCCGAGCTTGCTGCCGTCGGCGGCAGCGATGACGCGGCGCGCGGAGGCGATGATCGCCTTCTTCACCGCCGCGTCGTCGAGGTCGTAGGCGGTCAGGCCCTCGGCTGCGCTCAGGCCGCAGCAGCCGATGACCGCGGTGTCGAAGCGCAGTGCCGCCAGGGAGGCGAGGGTGAGGGGGCCGACCAGGGCGCCCTCCCCCGCGCGGGGCCGCCCGCCCGGGACCATCAGCGACGTTGGCGCGGGGGCGTCGCTGAGCACGTGGATGGCCTGCAGTGACACGGGCATCACGGTGACTCGCCGACCGTGGAGCAGCGCAGGGTAGCAGGCCCGTCCTGCACCAAGTTGGTCAAAGCGTCCGCATGGCGGCAATCCGGGCCACCACGGACACCACCGCATTCACCAAGAGAACGCAGGCGCACCATCCGGAGGCCACGTGCACCGGCCGCGCAGCGCCCGCGAGACCGTGCACAGCGACCCTCACGGCGATCACGGCACTGCGCGCCCGCACAGTGCCCGAAAACCCGCGCTGAGCTGGGGCCAGAAATCAAAGTCAAGCTTCAAAGTCAAAGTCAAAACCATGCGATAGTACCTACGGCAAAAAATGTGCGGGTTAAACCACGCCATGGTGACCACGACTGCAAAACGTGCGACTTAGACCAGGCGACGGTGGAAGTGCAGCAAAGGCAGAGATTAAATCGGAGCGGGCCAAGGGGGCTGCAAATCATGCACCTGGAACAAGCAGCGCCGGTTCCGGGACGGAGGGTGACAGCCACCTACGGCGAAGCCCGCCCCCTGGGGACGGGCTCCGGCTGCTAGCGCAGCGCTGTGAGGAAGGTTGCCCACGCTGCGGCGCTCACGCTGAGCGTGATGCCGCCCCGGTCGGTGGTGTCCCGGATGAGCACGCCGCCAGCCGACGAGACCTCGACGCACTCCCCGCCGTTGCCGGTACTGTAACTGGACTTCCGCCAGTTGCCTATGCCGTCCATCTCTGGTGAATCTCTCCTAGGATGACCCTGCTGTCTGCCGTGGTCGCGGCAACGCCGCGTACGGCGTCCACGATAACGCTAGCGGCGCGGACCTGTGACCCGTCGGCGGTCACTGTGTCCTCCAGGACAGAGCCGGACAGCAGCACGCTGCCCTGCGGCCCTTCCGCCAGCGCCAGCGCGCCGCCGATGCCCGCCGATGCGCCGCGTACGACCTGCACGATCACGCCCGGCCGCTCGCTGGCCTCCAGGAGCTTCTTGCACTGCTCCGCCATGACCGCCGGGGTGCCGAGCTGCCGTTGCAGGACGACCTCGTCGATGATCGCGACGACGGTGGGCGGGGCATCCCGCTCCAGGATCTGCTGCCGCTCCATCCGCGCTGCCGTCGCGGCCTCCGCCTGGTCATGGCCCAGCCCGTAGACCCGGAAGGTGTGATAGGCGTAGTCCCGCGTCTGGAGCAGCCCCGGCACCGCGCCTGGGTTCCAGAAGGTGATGCGCCACGCCGCCGCCTCCGCGTCGACCCACCCGACGAACCAGACCTTGACCGGCTCGCCATCGCCGCCCTCACGGCGGGCCAGCCGGTGAACGCCCCTGATCGCGTCACCAGCGATGCCCGTGACGCCGCACTGCGCCAGGATGTCGTCAAGCACCTCCGAGGACGGGACCTTATCTCCCAGCTCAGCGTGAGTGATGGTGGTCCGCTCCTTCCCGACCACGCGCGCCAGCTGCTCCTGGGACCTGTACCGCGACTGCTGCCTTGCCTGTCGCAGCAGGTCGCCCAGCAGTGTCCTCGCTGTCTCCATGTGTGACCCCGCAATTGATCATGTGACCTAGAGTGACTCTTTGAGAGGATTGAAACTGGTCACTAGTATCGCATCAAGGCCACTGTGATGATGGACACACGGCCTCCCGGACCCGCGTGAAATCGGGGTTTTCGCGGACCTGGAAACCCAGGGTCCGGGAGCGCCCTCAGCCCCGGACACTCTCTGGTCGCAAGGGAAACCAGCCATGCACCCGTACGCCACGACAGTCCCGCAGCCCGCCGCCACGCGACCCGAGGCCCCGCCCGGAACACCCGTCCTCCCCGTCCGCACCCGGCCAGGCCCCGCCATCCAGGACACCAGCCTCATGCTCGGCTACCACGACACGGCCCCCGCCGACGCCCGCGCCACCCTCAGGCTCACCCTCAAGACCTGGCAACTGCCCGGCCTCATCGACCTAGCCGAGTCCATCACCACCGAGCTAGTCACCAACGCCATCGCCGTCAGCCGCGACAAGGCGCCCCCCGGCACCGAGCCACGCCCCGTCATCCTCAGGCTCACCGTGCAGCCCGGCGCAGGCGAACTGTGCATCCGCGTGTGGGACCCCGACCCGACCGCACCGCCCAGCGGCCAGCTACCGCCAGGCGACGACGAGGAAAGCGGCCGGGGACTGTTCATCGTCAACGCCCTCAGCAGCCGATGGGGATGGCACCCCGGCCCCAACGGCGGCAAGTTCGTGTGGTCCGCCCTCAGCCTCGACGTCCAGCCACCCCCCGACTAACCCGATGCCCCCGCTAGGCAGCCCCCGCCACCTCCCAGGAGGCCACGTGCCCCAGCCACTAGGCCCCGCCACAACGCCACGCAGGCCCCAGCCCCCGCCGCTGGCTCGACGACGCCCACGCCGACATCCTCGCCCGCCGCATCCGCGCATGGCTCGCCATGCACGACATCCCGCCCTCCGAGCTAGCCCGCGCAGTCGCCACCAACCGGTACGCGCTATCCCGCTCACTGCACGGCAGCCGCAAGTTCCCCGCCGACCTCGCCATCTCCATCTGCCACTACACCGGCATGACCATCACCGGCAAGACCGTCACCTACAACCCAGCCCGCGCCCGCCCCAAGGACCAGCCCCGAGGAGACAGCGCTGACACGACCGCCGCGCAATGCACGTGCGGATTCACCGAGCTCGCCGACGAGGAGATGACGGACCACCTCCTGCTCGTCTTCGAGACCCGCGACAGCACAGGCAACGACGGCCAGGTCCACGAGGAACGCCAGCTCCGGCAATGCGCCTGCGGGCTGACAGCCGCCACCTCCCAGGAACTAGACGCCCACCTGCTGGCAGCCTTCACCCCCCGCGACGCAACAGGGAACGACGGCCGCAAGCACGCCCCCGCCCGACAACAGCAAGCCACGCCATGAACGACAGGCACCCGCACGGCGGACGCGTCCCGCCCGTCCAGCGCAACGACTCCACCGACCACAGGACGCTGCCATGGTCAACCAGGCTCCGGCTAATGATCGAGGAGCTGTGGGACGAGCTGTCTCTGGCCGACCCGCAACACGACGACGCCCGCCAGGCCCTAGCATCCATCCACCAGCAGGCACGCCAGCAGGAAGAAAACGACCTGGCCAGGGCCGGCACCCCCAGGCACTACTTCATCATCCGCGCCAGTCAACCCCCTCAACCAGACCACACCACAAGACATGACCCGCATGCACGACGCCATCACCACCATCGCAGACCTCGGCATGATCTGCGGACCCGAAGGCGACGGCGAGGAACACTAGAACCGACCCTGGCCAACACCGCCGCCGCGCTACGTCGCCTTCTCCGGGAAGATCAAGGCGGCCAAGCCGGACCTGGCCGCGTTCCGCCACTACGTCACCGCCATGCACGCGGCACCCGCGGACTTCCTCTTCACCGACGACCACGAAGAGAATGTGCGCTCCGCCCAAGCCGTCGGAATGACCGGACACGTCTTCACCGGACTTGAGAAACTCGACGCAGCCATCAGCGCCTGGCTGCCGGGTCCGGTCAGAGCACGGGAGAGGCCATTCCGATGACGTTGTTGATCAGCCGGGCGTGGAACGGCCAGTCCTCGACCGTCTCGCCCTTGACGATGGTCGACTGGGAGAGGTAGCCGAGCTGGCGGTCGCGGATCGTCGCGGTGACGCCGGGGTCGAGCACGAGCAGGTTGTTCTCGAAGTTGAGCTCCAGGCTGCGCCGGTCCATGTTCGCCGAGCCGACCAGGGCGATACGGCCGTCAACGGTGACTGACTTGGTGTGCAGCAGGCCCAGCGGGTACTCGAAGATGCGTACCCTGCACCTGAGCAGGTCCGGGTAGGCGCTCCGGCAGGCGGCCGCGACGAGCGGGGAGTCGTTGCGTGCGGGCACGATGAGGGTCGTGTCCACGCCGCGGCGCGGCGCGGCGCACAGGGCCCTGAGCAGTGCCTGGTCGGGCACGAAGTACGGCGTGGTGATGATCAGCTCGTGCTCGGCGGCGTACAGGGCGCTGACGAAGGAGTCGGACATCGGGTTGCCGGGTGTGGTCGGCCCGGTGCCGAACATCTGCGCGACCACGCCGTCGTCATACCGCTCGGGCCCTGGTGCCGCCGCGGGCAGTTCGTAGAGATCCTCGCCGGTCTCGGCGATCCAGGTGCTGAGGAAGAGGTGCTGCGCCTGTCGCACGACCGGCCCCTCGCAGCGCAGCAGGACGTCGATCCAGGGCGCGTACCTCGCCTTGACCCGGAACTGCGGGTCGGCACAGTTCTGGCTGCCGCAGAAGGCGATCCGATTGTCGATGACGACCAGCTTGCGGTGGTTGCGCAGGTCGACCCGGCCGACCGCGGTGTGGCCCAGGCGCGGGATGTCCTCCAGGGCGGCGAGCAGATGGGCGCCGGCCTCGCGCAACTGGCGCCAGCGGGGGCCGTCGATGAAATCGCGCGACCCGAGCGCGTCGACCATGACCCGGCAGGCCACGCCCCGTCGTGCCGCAGCGCTGATCGCGTCGGCGACCCGGCCGCCATTGTCGTCATCGAGCCAGATGTAGAAGCTCACGTGGACGTGATCGGTCGCGGCCTCGATCGCCTCGATCAGCCCCTTGATCGCAAGGTCGCAGTCGCGCGTCGGCTCGGCCGGGGACGCCGCTGGATCGCCCAGCAGCACGACGTGGTTGCCCGACGTCGGGCCGAAGCCGTTGATCGAGCGGCACAGGTCCGAGACTCCTCCGGCGACCGGGTCGCCCGGCTCGGTGCCCGCCCCGCTGGGCGCGGCCAGGCGCCGCTCGGCCTCGTGCAGCCGGCGGACCCGCTCGTGGCCGATGCTGGTCTCGCCGAGAAGCAGGTAGGCCACCACCCCGATGACCGGAAGGCACATGATCACCGCGACCCAGGCCACCCGCGAGGCCGGCGTGCGGTTCGGCCGGGTGATCGCGCGGAGCACGGTCAGCAGGTGGATGGCGAACCCGCCGACCGCGATGATCGCCCCGATCAGGTCAAGGGACGCATCAGTCATCACGGCTCCAATCCATAGCGCTCGACACGCAGACCGTACCGTTTGATGCGCTATGGGGTGAACCTACCTAATGCCCGATCTGCCCGGACCCGGCCCTGAACGCGGACCCTCCCGGCTACCTGACGGTGGCGGCCCCGGCCCTGCCTTCCGGGCTGAGCCGCAGCGTGGCGGCCGCGGCCTCGGCTGACACCATGCGCTCGGTGGCCCCGCCGCGCCCGTACTTAGCCTCGTAAGCGGCGTCCACGCCTGCGCGAAGATCGGGTGTGCCCTCGCCAACGTCGGCCACGGTGACGTCGGCCTCCAGGCCCAGGACGCGGATGCGGGCCCGGCCTGAGGCCAGTGCCTGACCAAACCAGCCGGTGTCCCGTCGGTACCAGGTCCGCACGTAAACCTGCCCGCCCGTGCTCACCACCCAGATCGGCACCCACCGGCGCAGCGTCCCGTCGGCACGCCGGCCGGCAATCTGCAGTTCGGGGGTGGCATCAATCTCCCGCAGCTCCGCCGGGCTCCACGCCGAAGCCATCGTGCCAGCTCTCCTCTCCGGCCGTACGCGCCTCCTCGGGAAGGCCAGCCTCAGCGCCGCACGTTACGTTGATATGTCGTTCATCATAGCTATTTGATGGGACGACTCGCGTTCTTGGGGGACACGGCGGCGACGTGGCTTACCAGGACGGCGCGCAGCGAGTCGTACGGGGCCGGGCTGCGGAGCGCGCGGGAGGTGATCATGGCGCCTTCCACGCCCGCGATCACGGCCTCCGCGAGCACGCGGGCCGCGGCCCGGTCCAGGCCGAACCCGACGAAGTGGAAGGCAAGCCGGTCGGTCATCTCGGAGAACGCGCGCCGGCTGGTCTGGGCGAGCTCGGCCGACTCCTGCGCCGTGCCCTCGGTCACCAGCGGGGCGATGCCGCAGCCCCGACCGTAGGCGCTGGCCAGCATGCCCTCGCGGCCGAGATCCAGGTACCGCTCGATGAGCTGGGCCGCGGAGACGGCTTCCGCGGCGGCGCGGTCGATGATCTCGACCTGCTCGTGGGCGTGCGCCTCGGCCGCTTCCATCCCCAGTTGCGCCTTGCCCCCTGGGAAGTGGAAGTACACCGAGCCGCGCGGCGCGCCGCTGAGCGTGAGCACATCCGAGAAGGCGGTCGCACCGTAGCCCCGCTCCCGCATGAGCTGCCTGGCCGCCTGCACCATCTTCTGCTTGGTGTCTGATCGCTGTCCCACGCGCGCTCCCTCCTTCCCTTCTTTGTAGCATGTATGATGCACTACATAGTAACGGAAACGGGGCGACTAGCCCAGGGGAACCAGGGCCGGCTCGGCCTGGATCGCCACGGAAAGGATTCCTCATGCCCTTCGTCAACATCTCGCTGGCTCGCGGCAAGTCGGGCGAGTACCTGCAGGCCGTCTCGCGAGCCGTCCACGACGCGCTGGTCGCGGAGTTCCGGATGTTCCCGCACGACGACTTCCAGCTCATTCACCAGCATGGGCCGGGCGAAATGGTGTTCAACCGCGACTTCCGTGGCGGCCCCAGGTCCGACGACTGGATCGTGATCACGATCACCGACGGCCTGGACCGCGGCGAGCGGGCCAAGCGCCGCTTCTACAAGACCCTGGTCCGGCTGCTCCAAGACAGCCCGGGTGTACGGCCTGCCGACGTATTCATCATGGTGACCGTGACCCCGCCGGAGAACTTCTCCTTCGCCGACGGCGCGATCGTCACCGACATCACGGCGGCCGAGGCGCTCGACGCGGCGGCGAAGGCCCCCGGCAGCCGGGCGGCTTACACCAGGGCCGAGATGACCTACGCCATCAACGAGTTGTTCGGGCGGCGTGACAGCAGCCGCATCCTGCCGATGCTGCGCCAGGATTTCGTCCTCAAGATCCCGGCCACGCTGCCTTACGGCGGCGAGTTCGCCGGCCCCGAGGCCTTCGCCAAGTTCTTCGCGGGAACCCCTGGCGGGGCGCAGGTCTGGGAGTCGTTCGATGTCCACGTCGACCAGGTCATCGAGTCTCCTGACTACCTGGTGGCCCAGCTCACCAACACGGCCGTCCTCAAGGCAACCGGCAAGACGGTGGTGTTCCAGAACGCCTGGATCTTCGAGGCCGCTAGCGGCCGCCTGGTCAGCGCCCAGCTCTACGCGGACACGGCCGCTGCCAGCAAGAGTGCGGGCCAGGAATCGGGTGCCGGCGCGTAGGTGGACGAGGACCGCGAGCGGGTCGATGACCGGCCCGCCGGAGCAGACGCGCTGCGGGGCCGCACGGCTTGACCCTCGAGCCGACTTGAAGGCCTACCGTGACGTACATGGCTGAACTGCTGATATCCCAGCTTGCTGAGCGGGCCGGCGTCCCGGCGACAACGTTGCGGTTCTACGAGAGTGCGGGCCTCCTTCCGGCTGGCCGGACACCCGGCGGCTACCGGGTCTACGGCGAGGACGCGGTGGAGCGTCTCGGCTTCATCACGGCGGCCAAGCGGCTCGGGCTGTCGCTGGAGGAGATCGCGGAACTGGTGCACGTGTGGGCTGACAGCTCCTGTGCCCGGGTACGGGACACGCTGCGCCCGCGCCTGTCGGCACGGATCGCCGAAGCCGAGCAGCGCGCCAGCGAGCTAGCGGCGTTCACCGCCACGTTGCACCGCGCCCGCGAGCACCTGAACGCCTTGCCTGACCAGGACGGGAGATGCGGCCCGCGATGCGGGCTTCCAACGCCCGGCCCGGCTGCGGACGCCCGGTCGGTGACACTGCACCGGAACCGCCAGGATGCCGAGGACCGGACATGGCGCAGCGCCCCCGTGGCGTGCTCGCTGGACGGCCCGGCGATGAGCCATCGTGTCGGCCAGTGGCAGGATCTGCTCGCCGGTGCAGAGCGCGAGCCGGTCCCTGACGGGATGAGGCTGACCATGCCCTCGGACCGGGCGGCCCGGGTCGCCGAGCTGGCCGCCGCCGAGCAGCAATGCTGTCCCTTCCTCGACTTCCGCCTCGACCTCACCGGCCAGCGGCTGCACCTGGAAGTCCGCGCCCCCGCCGAAGCCGCGACCATGCTCACCGACCTGCTCGCCTCGGGTTGCCTTCCTGGCCGTTCGGGCCTTAGAGGGGCACCGGGCGGTGGGCGGTGATCCCGTAATCGTCGCCTGCCGCGGCTAGCAGCAGGCCGAGGGCGACGGTGACCAGCGCCTGCTGGGCTGGGGAGAGACGGGCCATGATCCGGGCCAGCTCCTGCCGCCGCCAGGCGTCCGCCGTCGCGACCAGGGCCTGGCCGGTAGGAGTCAGCTCGAGGGTAACCACGCCGCGGTGGCGGGGATCGGTGCCGCGGGCGACGTGCCCGGCGGCGACCATCCGGTCGGCCAGCCGGGTAACGGTCGACCGGTCCAGGCCGAGGGCCCGGGCGGCCTGGCCGGTGGGTACCGGCCCTAGGTCGGCAAGTACCGCCAGCAGCCGGAACTGCGGAAGCGTTACCGCCGCGTCCAGCGCGTCCAGGCTCCGCAGCGCCACCCCGGCCAGCATCCGGGTGGCCGCCTGGAGCACGCCGGCCGTCTCCCCCGTCAGCCCCGCTCCGCCAGCGGCCTCGCCGTCCATCGGAGACATGCAGCAGGCCCCCTTGCATCGGCCCAGTAAACGTCCAGATTGTTGCACCTGCCAACCATTCTATCCAGGCCACGACCGCTCTGGCGGATCCGAGTTCTGGCCGCCACCGGCCGGAGACTCCGGGTGCCGGCCCGCTGATAGCATGCTGCTTACAACTATTGCTAGTTGCAATACTTAGCCGCTGGAAGAGCATGACCAGCGGCTGGCGCTGGCGGGAGGGGAATGCTCATCATGGCAAGGCCGGGCAGGTTCAGGGAGCGCGCGGTAGCGTGGCTGCGGGCGGGCCGGGGCGGCCTGTTCCTACTAGCCCTGCTGGTCGGGGTGGGGGCTGGGCTCGGTGCGGTGGTGTTCCGGTACCTCATCTACTTCTTCACCTGGCTGGCCACCGGGCACAGCCAGTTCGGGCAGGACGGGCACGCGGGCAGTGCCCACCTGCCGGGGCTGGGCCTAGGCTTCTTCGTGGTGATCCCGGTGATCGGCGGCCTGCTGTACGGCCCGCTGATCTACAAGTGGGCGCGGGAGGCCCGTGGGCATGGCGTGCCCGAGGTGATGATCGCGGTCGCGGACAGCGGCGGGCGGATCCGCTGGCAGGTGAGCGTGGTCAAGGCACTGGCCTCGGCGCTGTGCATCGGATCTGGCGGGTCGGTGGGCCGGGAGGGGCCGATCGTGCAGATCGGCTCCGCGCTCGCCTCCAGCGTCGGCCAGTGGGTGCGGATGCCGGAGAGCCGGCTGCGAGTCATGGTCGCCTGCGGCGCGGCCGGCGGCATCGCGGCCACGTTCAACGCGCCGATCACCGGGGTGTTCTTCGGCGTGGAGATCATCTTGCGCGAGTTCTCGGTCGATGCCCTGTTCACCGTGATGCTGTCGGCGATGATCGCCGATGTCACCGCGATCCCCTTCCTGGGCGACAAGCCGTTCCTTTCGGGCTTCCCGGCCGGGATCGGCCTGCACCAGCCGGGCGACTACCTGCTCATCGCCGTCCTGGCGGTGGTCGCCGCGCTGATGGGCCTGGCGTTCAAGAGCGTGCTGTACAAGGTCGAGGACCTGTGCGACCGGCTGTGGGGAGACCGCCCGGAATGGGCACGCCCGGCTGTCGGCGGGATCGTGCTCGGGCTGCTGCTGCTCGCCCTGCCGCAGATGTACGGCGTCGGCTACCCCGTCATGTTCAAGACCACGGCGGGAGGTTACGCGCTGTGGTTCCTGATCGTGCTCGCGTTCGGCAAGATCCTCGCCACCAGCCTGTCGATCGGCATCGGTGGCTCAGGCGGCATCTTCGCCCCCTCGCTGTTCATCGGCGTCACCTCCGGCTACGCCTACGGCGACATCGCGCACCACCTCTTCGGCGCGAGCGCGGGCTCCCCGGCCCTGTACGCGGTCGTGGCGATGGGCGCGGTGTTCACCTCCGCCGCCCGCGCCCCGCTGACCTCGCTGGCCAGCGTGGTCGAGATGAGCGGCGACTTCTCCATCACCCTGCCGGTCATGCTGGCCGTCGCGATCGCCTCCACCACCTCACGGGCGCTGTCCTACGGCACGATCTACACCACCAAGCTGCTGCGCCGAGGCACCGACATCGACCGCACCGCTCCGTGGCGCGCCCTGCAGGACCTTAAGGTCACCGACGTCATGCGACCGCTTCACCCCGTCCTCCCCGTCCCCCCGGACACGCCCGCCTCGGTAGCCGGGGACGTGGCCCTGACGGACATCGGCGACGGGACCGGGCTGGAGGACACCGTGGGGCCGGTCACTGGCCAGCTCGACCCGCAGGTCCTGTTCGCCTCCGAGTCCCTGGGCCAGGCGCTGCGCCAGCTGGAGGTCTATGGCCGCGACGGACTGCCCGTGCTGTCCGCCGACGGCCGTCAGGTCCAGGGCTGGATCACCAGCGCCGGCCTGATGCGCGCCCTGGCCCGGCAGGTCTCGGGGGCCGCGGACGAGGACACGCGCGTCCAGGCCGCGGCCGTCCCCGGCGACGGCGCCCCGGAGGACCTGCTGTGGCACCCGCCCGCCCCGCTGCCGGGCTACCAGCTGATCGAGATCACCATCCAAGGCACGTCGCCTGCCGCGGGGCGCGAACTCGCCGACATCGCCTGGCCGCCCGGCAGCACCCCTGTCTGCGTCCTGCATGGCCGGCGGCTCCGCGCCCCCGACCCCGGCCTGACCCTGGCGGCGGGCGACCGCGTCAGCCTGCTCATCCCAGAAGGCCAGCCAGCACCCGAGGTCGCGGGCGAGGGCGCCTGCCCGGTCGCTGACTAGGCCTCCTGGGCCAGGCCGCCAGGCGGTCACCCAGCGACTGGGAAAGGGTCAGAGGCCGAGCTGGTCAAGCGCGCCCAGGACCTGGGCCGGCTCGGTGCGGGTGCTGTAGTCCGGGTGCACGTCGATCCACCGCAGGACGCGCCCGCCGTCAACAATGGCCACGGCAGGCATCGGGACGCCGGTGGTGGCGTCGGCGTTGACGGCCGTCAGGTCGAGGCCGAGCTGCAGCTGCGCGGCGCGGGCCTCGTCCGATGGCTGGGTCAGGATGCCCAGGCGGCGGGCGATGCTGTTGCCGGGGTCGGACACCACGGTGAAGGACAGGTCGTGCTTGTCCTGCATGGACAGCGACCCGTCGGGAGCCTGGGGGCTGACCGCGACCAGCCGGATGCCCCGCCCGGCCAGGGCGGGCTGCAGGTGCTGCTGGTAGGCGGCCAGGGCGATGTTGCAGTACGGGCACCAGACGCCCCGGTAGAACACCAGCACCACCGGTCCGTCCCCGGCCGCCTGGTACAGGCTGGTCGGCGCGCCGTGCACGTCAAGCAGGCTGGCATCCGCCAGCGGCGTGCCCGGCCTGGCCACTCCGGCGGGCACCCCAGCCGCCGCGAGCGCGGACTGCTCACGGCCAAAGGCTCCCATGACCTCATTCGGCGGCTCACTGGCCATCGCGGCATGCATCTCGGCGACACGGTCAGTGATCACGGACTCGGCGCTCATCCAGGGTCTCCTCGGGGTTGTCTTACGGCAGGCGACAGTCTTCGCCCCGTTCACCTATCAGCGTCGGCGGCGGCGGGGTTCTTACCTTCCGGGCACCAGCGACGCGGCACCAGGCCAGCCGAAGCCGGGCACGGCCCCGTTGCCATGGTTACTTCTTGAATAGGCGTGGTATTCGAATCAACTAAATATCCAGTGCCCGCAGGTTCAGTGGACGAGTGAAAGCGATGCTTCCGCGGGCGCTGAGTCCGCTCCGTAACCGGTCCCTCCGGCTGCTCCTGGCCGGCCAGGTCACCTCGAACGTGGGCGACGCTTGCTATGCGGTGGCACTGCCGTGGTACGTGCTCGCCGCCCACGGCGGCACGGCGCTCCTCGGCGTCGTCCTGGTCGCCTACGGCCTTCCCCGTACCTGCCTGATCGCGATCGGCGGCTGGGCCAGCGACCAATGGGGATCACGGACAGTGATGCTGGCGACGGATGCGGCGCGCTTCCTGGGCGTTGGGGCACTCGCCGCGGTGACGGCGCTCGGCCCCGCTCGGGCTGGCTACCTCATCCCCATCGCGGTGGTGCTGGGCGCCGGAGAGGGCCTGTTCCTGCCGGCGTCGTTGTCGATCGTTCCGTCGCTGGTGGAAGGCGACGACTTGGAGGCGGCCAACGCGCTGACCACAAGTGGCGCGCAGCTCGCGATCCTCGCGGGCCCGGCCGTTGGCGGCGCGCTGGTGGCGCTGGCCAGCCCCTCGCTTGCCTTCGCGCTGGACGCCGCTTCCTTCGCCGTGTCGGCGCTGACTCTGGCCAGGCTCCGTGCCGCCCGGCCGGTGGGCCCGCCGACGAGCGGGCCAGTGGCCGGCCCCAAGGACGTGACGCCGGCCGCAGCGGGCACGATGTCGATGTTCTTCGCGTTCTTCCGGTCCCAGCGGGTGCTCCAGGTCCAGTTCCTGCTGGTCATCGTGGCCAACCTAGGCACAAACGGGGTGGACAACGTGTCATTGCCTGCCCTGGCCCACGGGCCCCTGCATTCCGGGGCCGGCGGGTACGGGCTGATCCTGGCGGCAGGCGGGGCCGGCGCCCTGCTCGGCTCGCTGCTCGCGGGCCAGGTCAGGCGACCCCGGCGGCCGGCCGTGGTGGCGGTTCTTGGCTTCGAGGTGGCGGCCGTGGCGATCCTCGCCACTCCCTTCCTCGGCCACACCCTCGCCGTCGCCGGGTCCCTGGCCGTTCAGGGGCTGACCGTGGGCTTCGCTAATGTCCTGCTCTACGCGGCGTTCCAGCGGCTGGTCCCGCCCGCGCTGCTAGGCCGGGCGACGGCAGTGCTCACGCTGGGGATGTACGGTACCGCGCCACTGTCGGTCGCTCTGGCCGCCATCTTCACCCGCAACCTTGGCTCCGCGTCGTTCTTCCTCTTCGCGGGAATTAGCCTTACCATCGCCATCATCTTTGGCCTCGGCCAAAAATCCTGGCGCGACTTCGGCCTGGCCATGGGGTCGGTGGCTTGCCCCACTTCGATCAGGTGACAGGCCCTCAGGCCGGGCAGCCGGCGTCCACCCAGCTGCGGAAGAGATCGACTCGCTCCTGCGGCCAGGGGCCGTCGCAGGGCATCGACCCATCCGCGACCCGCCCCAGGATTCCGTCGGCATGGGCCCGCACGTCGTCGTAAGAGGCCAGGTCGAACGCCTTGGCCATCGACTTGACGTCCTTGTCGCGAAACAGCGGACGGATATCGCGCTCGTAGCCGACTGCTTCTCGTTCCATCCCAGCCTCCGGTCCGTGTCAGGTGCTCCCGCGGAAGTGAACTGCTGGCTCGTACATGCCCGGCAGCACCACCGGCAACCAATCCGGGTCCTGGCGGGCGCGGCGGACCAGGACTCGGCCGTGGGGGGGCCGGCGCCGGGGCCGGGGCCGCCCCCCCCCCCCCCCCCACGGAGGCGCCGGCGGGGGGGGTAAAAAAACCC
>Ga0335072_10000240_pt1 | contig 118486 bp, 100 predicted proteins | sample Lox_Sample_21_FD_206725 | JGI IMG/M metagenome (GOLD analysis project Ga0335072, IMG submission 206725) | Soil microbial communities from Loxahatchee National Wildlife Refuge, Florida, United States - Lox_Sample_2.1 | ecosystem: Environmental > Terrestrial > Soil > Wetlands | place: USA...
CGTGATCGCCGCCGTCAAAGTCGTCTTGCCGTGATCGATGTGCCCAATCGTCCCCACGTTCACGTGCGGCTTCGACCGGTCAAACTTTTCCTTCGCCATAAAAGTCCTGATTCCCTTTCGTAGCTCTTACTACCTGTTTCACATCGGAGCGCCGGCTATCCGGCTCCAGCCCCAAAAACCTGATTCTGTAACTGCGGCCGCAACGTATTGCCTGCCGCAGCGTCTGCTGCCAATCTTTACTTACCCTGATTCCGTCCGATGATCTCTTCCGAGATCATGCGGGGCGCTTCCTCGTACCGCGCGAACTGCATGGTGTAGGAGGCGCGGCCCTGCGTCGATGAGCGGATGTCGTTCACGTATCCGAACATCTCCTTCAGCGGAACCATGGCCTTGATTACCTGCGAGCCGCCGACGTGCTCCATGCCTTCGATCCGGCCGCGCCGCGAGTTGATGTCGCCGATGATGGTGCCCATGTGCTCTTCCGGCACCGTGACTTCGACCGCCATGACCGGCTCCATCAACACCGGAGAAGCCTTCCGCGCCGCTTCCTTGAAGGCCAGCGACCCGGCAATCTTGAAGGCCATTTCGTTCGAGTCGACTTCGTGATAACTGCCGTCGTACAGGAATGCCTTGAAGTCCACCACCTCGTAGCCGGCCAGGATTCCGCCCAGCGCCGCCTCGCGAATTCCATGCTCGATCGGCTTGATGTACTCCTTCGGAACCACGCCGCCGCGTATCTCGTTGACGAACTCGAAGCCCTTGCCTGGCTCGTTCGGCTCCAGACGAATCTTGGCGTGGCCGTAGTTGCCCGAGCCACCCGTCTGCCGAATGTACTTTCCTTCGGCTTCGGCGATCTTGCGGATCGTCTCGCGGAACGCGACTTTAGGTTCGCCCACATTCGCTTCGACCTTGTGCTCGCGTTTCATGCGATCCACAAGAATCTCGAGATGCAACTCGCCCATGCCGCTGATGATCGTCTGCCCCGAGTCAATGTCGGTCCGGACCTTGAACGTAGGATCTTCCTCAGCCAGCCGCGCCAGCGCCACGCCCATCTTTTCCTGATCGCTCTTGGTCTTCGGTTCGACCGCGACGGAAATCACCGGCTCCGGAAAATCGATCGCGCTTAGCGCAATCGCATGATGTGGATCGCACAGCGTATCGCCCGTCTTGATTTCCTTCAGGCCCACACAGGCGCAAATATCGCCGGCATAGATTTCGGTGATCTCTTCACGCTTGTTGGCGTGCATCTTCACCAGCCGGCCTACGCGTTCGGTGCGGCCCGACCGCGGATTCAGCACGGTGTCGCCGGTCTTCAGCGAGCCCGAGTACAGCCGGATGAACCCCAGCTTGCCGTACGGATCGTTGATCAGCTTGAACGCCAGCGCTGAAAACGGCTCGTCGTCCTTCGCTTCGCGCTTCAGAACCACGCCTGCATGATGCGGGTCGATGCCTTCGATCGGAGGAACGTCCAGCGGGCTGGGCAGGTAGTCGACGACCGCGTCCAGCAGCGTCTGCACACCCTTGTTCTTGAAGGCCGAGCCGCACAGCACGGGGAAGACCTTCATTTCGATGGTGGCGCGCCGGAGGGCCGCTTTCAGCTCGGCCGGGGTCGGCGTTTCGCCCTCGAGGAACTGATGCAGCATCGCGTCATCGTTCTCCGCGACCGTCTCAATCAGCTGCATCCGGAACGCCTCAGCCTTTTTCTTCAAATCGGCCGGAATTTCCTCTTCCGAATACTCGGCGCCCATGGTCTCGTCGTGCCACAGGATCGCCTTCATCTCGATCAGATCGACGACGCCCTTGAACTTCGCCTCGGCACCGATCGGAATCTGCGTGGCCACCGGGCGCGCGCCCAGACGCTTGCGGATGGTCTCGATCACGTGCTCGAAGTCCGCGCCGGCTTTGTCCATCTTGTTGACGAAGCAAATGCGGGGCACCTTGTACTTATCGCCCTGCCGCCACACCGTCTCGGTCTGGGGCTGAACGCCGGAGACGGAGTCGAACAGCGCAACCGCGCCGTCGAGCACGCGCAGCGAGCGCTCCACCTCGGCCGTAAAGTCCACGTGGCCAGGCGTATCGATGATGTTGATGCGGATGTTCTTCCAGGTGCAGGTCGTCGCGGCGGAGGTGATGGTGATGCCGCGCTCCTGCTCCTGTTCCATGTAGTCCATCGTGGCGGTGCCTTCGTGCACTTCGCCGATGCGATGGGTGATGCCGGTGTAATAAAGGATGCGCTCGGTCGTCGTTGTCTTTCCGGCGTCGATGTGCGCCATGATTCCGATGTTCCGGCAACGATTAAGCGGTACTTGTCGAGGCACGATACTCTCTCTTTGCTTTTGCGGGCCGTTGTCGGCCCGCGGTTAACCTTTGCGAAGCCTCTTTCGCTCCGCACATTCTGCTCTCCGGGTCAGCTCGCTCTTCGAAACCGCTAAACGCTACCCGCTAAACCCTGTTCCTGCCTTACCAGCGATAGTGCGCGAAGGCCTTGTTGGCCTCGGCCATGCGATGCACGTCTTCCTTCTTCTTCATCGCCGCGCCGCGTCCGTTGGCTGCATCCAGCAGCTCGTTGGTCAGCTTGTCGATCATGCCCTTCTCGCCGCGGGCCCGGCCGTAGCTCACCAGCCAGCGAATGGCCAGCGAGGTGCGACGATCCGGATTCACTTCTACGGGCACCTGATAGTTGGCGCCGCCCACGCGCCGCGTCTTCACTTCGAGCAGCGGCTTGCAGTTCTCCACCGCCTTCTTGAACAGCGTCAGCGCGTCCGTGCCGCCGCCCTTCGACTCGAGGTTCTTCATCGAGGTATAGAAGATGCCCTGGGCGGTCGACTTCTTTCCCTCATACATCATCGAGTTGATGAACTTGGTGACCAGCGTCGAGCTGTACACCGGATCGGCCGCTACTTCCCGCTTGGCGATATGACCTTTTCTTGGCATGTTCCTGAATCCTTCAGTTCTTACCCCGTCACCGGTCCCGCCCTCGCTGGCTGCTGACCGCTGACGACTGGCTGCTTATTTTTTGCCCGGCGCCGCGCCGCCCTTGGCGCGTTTGGCTCCGTACTTGGAGCGTCCCTGCTTGCGGTTGGCCACGCCTACCGAATCGAGCGTGCCGCGCACCACGTGGTACCGAACCCCGGGGAGATCCTTCACGCGGCCGCCGCGGATGAGCACGATCGAGTGCTCCTGCAGGTTATGCCCGATGCCGGGGATATAAGTCGTGACCTCGATGCCGTTGGTCAGGCGCACACGAGCCACTTTGCGCAGCGCCGAGTTCGGCTTCTTGGGGGTCTGCGTGTACACGCGCGTGCAAACTCCGCGCCGCTGCGGCGATCCCTGCAGCGCGGGCGACGCCGTCTTGTACCGGGGCGCCGTCCGTCCTTTTCTCACCAGCTGACTAAATGTCGGCAAAGCAAACTCCTTAATCTTCCGGTCCCGCTCAAACTCATGCGCGTACGCAAATCCGCAAGCTTCGTCTGCGCTCCCCGAATCTCAGGCCACTGCCCGATTCAGACCGCACGAAGTCCGATCTGCTTCGCGTCCGCTTACACTTCCCTGCTCAGACGAGAACTGACGACGGTGACCGCGCGTGCCTGAAAGCCCGCCTGGTGGCAGGGCCTACGGAACAGCCGATTCCGTTTCGAAGTTCCGGCCCGCATAGCTTGCCAAGGTGGCAAGTGTCGCAGGCTCCGATGCGATCCAAACTGGCCGTAACACCCTCAGCCGGAACCACTTACGCCGACTAACGGCCCTGCTGCTCATCTTCGTCTATTCCCGCACAACCTATGGAAGAAACAAGGTTTAAGCAGCTTTTTGAGAATAGCACAAAACTGTATTGCGTCAAAATTTGGGCAGTTTCGAGCCGCGAGGCCCTGCGAATAGGCTCACAGGCGCTCCAAAACCGCTGCAAAGAAGCCGTCACACGGGTGAATGCCGGGAATAGTCCGCAGAAAATCACCTCGGACAGCGCTCTGCAGATGTTCGTGTCCGGCTTGGGTCGCAATGCCATCCTCAGCCAGTCGATCGAGCATCCGAGCGACTGGAACGAGGCCGATCCCGGACGTCTCGTCGAGCACTTTTTCCACAACGGCCTGATTCTCCTCCGGCTCCAGCGAACAGGTGGAGTAAACGAGGCGGCCGCCCGGGGCCAGACCGGCCAGCCCGACTTTCAGGATCGCTACTTGCCGCGCCTGCTGGCGGTCGAGGTCGGCTTCGTCGACCCGAAAGCGGATCTCCGGATTGCGGGCCATGGTGCCGGTGCCGCTGCACGGCACGTCACAGAGGATGAGCTGGTATTCGGGATCGAGGCGCAGCGAGGCGGCATCGGCGACCCGAAAGTGGAGCCGGTCGCCGGAATGGGGGGCGAGCAGCCTTCGGGCGAGTTCGAGACGCTTACGGCTTACATCGACGGCAGTGATCTCGGCGTCCGGCAGCCGCTCAGCAAGAATGGCGGTCTTTCCACCGGGAGCAGCACAGGTATCGAGTGCTCGCCGCGCGCCCGGAGCGGCACTACTGGCGATCTCAGCGACCAATTGGGAGGCTTCGTCCTGGATGCGGACCTGGCCGCTTTGAAGTGCCACGCGCAAATCTCCGCTCATGACGAGCCGGGCCCGCTGGAGGAACGCGCCTGGCTCTGTCTCGATCTGCTCGGGGAGGGCCTGATCCGAGGCAAGCCGCAGAGTCACGCCTGCAGGTTCCTGATCCCAGCGGCAGATCGCCGCGGCAGCTTCGAGGCCGAATTGCCGTGCCCATCTCTCGACCAACCACGTCGGATGCGCCCAGGCTGCCGCTATCTGCTCAGGCGATTGCGGCTGTTCCTTCAGTTCTTCTCTACCCTGTCCCCTAATCCCTGAACCCGGTGGCCCCTGAGCAATCTTGCGCAGCACCGCGTTCACCATCCCGGCGGCACCGCGCTCGCGAGACTGCTTCACCAGCTCCACGGCATCGTTGATGGCGGCATGCGCGGGGATGCGCTCGAGGTACAGCAGCTGATATGCAGCCATGCGCAGCGCCGTCGCGACTTCGGGACTGAGTTTCGCATTCGGGCGCGCCAGCAAGGGCCGGATGCGTGCATCCAGCGCCAGTTGCCAGCGCAAGGTGCCCAGCACCAGCGTCGTAGTGAGGTTGCGATCCTGCGCCGACAGGGCGTCCACTTCCTGCGAGCGCAGCAGATCGTCGCTGTGCGCATCGGTGGTTTCGATTTGTAACAGGATGCGATACGAAATGCGGCGCGCCGGGGCGATCATGGATGAATCGTGGATCAGCCGAGAACGGTATCAGGCTCGACGGCGTGGCCGCGGAGGAATTCGCCCGCGCTCATGCGCCGCTTGCCTTCCGGCTGCACCTCGACCAGTTCAATCCAGGTGCCATCGCCGCAGGCGGCAAACAGTGTACCCTGTTCGACGGCGACCGCGCCGGGCTGCTGTGCGCGGGTGCCGCGAAGCTCGGTGGGCAGCATGCGATGAACAGCAAGCTTCTTTCCGCCCAGCATGGTCCACGCACCCGGCCAAGGCTGAAAGCCGCGCCACCGGTTGTAGATGCTCATGGCAGGACGGGAAAAGTCGATGCGCCCATCTTCGCGCGTGAGGATCGGCGCCAGCGTGGCACGCGTGTGATCCTGCGCGCGCGGTGTGATGCGGCCGGCGTCCAGTTCGCGCAGCGTTTCCATCATCAGATCGGCGCCCATTTCCGCCAGTAATGGGAAGACGTCTTCGGAGGTCATGCTCGGCGCCAGCGGCATCTCGCGCTGCAGAAGGATGTCGCCGGTATCGAGACCTTCATCCAGCCGCATGGTGGTGGCGCCGGTAGCAGGCTCGCCGTTGGCGATGGCCCACTGAATCGGCGCGGCTCCTCGGTACTTCGGCAGCAGCGAGCCATGCAGGTTCAGATTCCCCAGCCGGGGCAAATCGAGCATCCATTTCGGAATGATGCGGCCGTAAGCAACGACCAGGATGACATCGGGCTTAATCGCCTCCAACTCGGCGCGCAGTTCATCATTTTTGCGAATCTTTTCCGGCTGGAGCACCGGGATGCCGGCCTCCATCGCCGCGATCTTCACCGGAGGCGCGGTCAGCACCTGAGTGCGCCCGACCGGCCGATCCGGCTGGGTCAGCACCAGGCACACATCGTAGCCGGCGCGCAAGGCCAGCTTGAGCGTGGGCACGGCGAACGCCGGAGTCCCACAAAAAACCAGCTTCATTTCCACTCGCCGGTTTTTTGCAGTTTGCGAATGCGGCGCAGAATCAGGTCGCGCTTGAGAGCGCTCAGCCGCCACAGGAACAGGATGCCGTCGAGGTGATCGATCTCGTGCTGGAAGGCGCGCGCCAGCAGATCTGTCCCCTCAAGTTCGACCGGATTGCCGTCAAGATCCTGCGCCTGCACCCGTACTTTCGCCGCGCGCGATACCTTATCGCGAATATCGGGCAGACTCAGGCAGCCTTCTTCCTCAACCTGCTTGCCTTCGCGATGGACAATCTCCGGATTGACGAGAACGATTTTGTCGTCGGGATTCTGCTGATTGCTCAGATCGATGACGGTGATGCGCTTCGACACGCCGATCTGCGGAGCAGCCAGGCCGATGCCCTGCGCCTTGTACATGGACTCGAACATATCGGCGGCCAGGGTGCGCAATTCTTCGTTGAACTCCGCAATCTTTTCCGTCGGCCGCTGCAAAATCGGGTCCGGATATTTAACGATTTCCCGAATCATCCCTGAATGCTGTCCCTAAACCCTGTTCCCTAATCCCTGCACCCTAGTAGCTTCTGATCTGCTCCACGTAACCATCATAGTTACGTTTTAATTCCCGCAGCGAATCGCCACCGAATTTTTCGAGCGCCAGCTTTGCCACCGCCAGCGCCACCATGGCTTCGGCCGCCACCCCGGCCGCCGGGACCACACAGACGTCGCTGCGCTCGTAGGCCGCCTTGGTCTCCTCGCGGGTATCGAAGCGGACGGACTGCAGTGGGCGGCGCAGGGTCGAGATAGGCTTCAGATAGCCGCGCACCACGATATCCTCGCCATTGGAAATGCCGCCCTCGATGCCTCCGGCGTTGTTGTGCTCGCGGGTAAAGCGGGTGTGCTTGCCGTTCCTCGCCTCCTGGTCGTAACCGATGGCATCGTGCACCTCGGAGCCCACCGACTCGGCGGCCGTCACGCCGCGCCCGATCTCTACCGCCTTAACCGCCTGCAGCGACATGACGGCCTGGGCCAGAATGCCATCCAGCCGCTCATCCCAGTTAGCGCAGGTGCCGATGCCCGGAGGCGCGCCGTGCACTACCACCTCGAAGACGCCGCCAACGGTATCGCCGGTGCGAAGAACCGCATCGACCTCGGCCTTCATCAGCTGCTCAGCCTCGGTGTCCACACAGTTCAGCAGGACTTCATCTTTGGCTCGCAGCGCCGCAATCTCATCCCAGCTCGCATCGCGCTCCAGCTCGGCACGGCCTACGCGTATTACATGGCTGGCAACATCGATGCCCAGCTCAAGAAGGAGCTGTTTCGCGACTGCCCCCCCAGCTACGCGCGCCGTCGATTCGCGCGCCGAAGCGCGTTCCAGCACATAACGGGCGTCGGGAAAGTCATATTTGAGCGCGCCCGCGAGGTCGGCGTGGCCCGGCCGCGGCGAGGCGACCGCCTTATGTTTGGCCGGATCGCCCGCGCCCACCGGCAGCACTTCGGTCCAGTTCTTCCAGTCGCGATTCTCGATGGCGATGGCAATCGGCGAGGCGATGGTCTTGCCATGACGCACGCCACTGAGGAAATGCGCCGTGTCCGTCTCGATACGCATGCGGCCGCCGCGCCCATAGCCCTGCTGTCGGCGCCACAGCTCGCGGTTCACGAAAGCTTCGTCGATGGGAACACCGGCAGGAAGGCCGGACAGCAGAGCAATCAGGCTCTCTCCGTGCGACTCGCCGGCAGTGGAAAAGCGCAGCATGGTGGTCAGTACACTCGCCCCATTCTTCGATCTCGTTCCAGGATCTCGTTCCCGGATCTCATTCTTGAATCTCGTTCTTAGATGATGAATCTTCCCATCCGTCGCGCAGCCCGGATCACACCAGGATTCCCTCGAAACCTACTCCGTCGCCAGCCAGGCGTACTGCGCCTCGCTGAGGGGAACCACCGAAAGCCGTCCCTGGCGAACCAGCAGCGAAGTGGAAAAGATGCTTTGCTCCTTCATCTCCTGCAGCGTCCTCGGTGTCTTCGTTTTCTTCACGAACTTGATGCGCACCTGCGGATTTCTGGCGTCCCCGGCGTCAACCGAAACCACTTTCGCCAATCCCACGGAGCGGCGCTCTTCGCCGGTATGGTAGATCACCAGCATCTCGCCGCGCTGCATCCCGGCCAGAAACTTCACCGCCTGCGGATTGCTCACGCCATCCCACACCGTTTCGCCTTCGCGCTCCAGGTCTTCGATGGAATAGGTACCCGGCTCAGTCTTCAAAAGGTAAGGCATGGCTTTTCTCTTCCTCACGTTCTTCCCGCGCAAACAACTCCTGAGGCTCGGCGGGGGTTTCCTCAAATCCTTCGCTGCGAAGGTACGCTGCGGTATTCAGCAGCGGGCGTTCCATCGAGCGCACCCACTCAGTCATCTCGGCGCCGGAGCGTCCCGCGGCTTCACCCCGCGCAAACTCCGCCCGCACCGTCTGCATCTTGGCGTCCACGTCATCCAGATAATGCAGCAGGATGGCCTCCGGCGTCATGGGCAGCTTGGGCGATCCGAACTCGTACTTCCCATGATGGCTCAGCACCAGATGCTCAACCAGCAGCCGCTTGGCCGGCGGGAAGCTCGGGATAGAAGCAGCCTTCGCCTCGATCATGCCGATGCCCATGGTGATGTGCCCCAGCAGCTGGCCCTCGAGCGTGTATTCGAAGCTGGTCCCCCAACGCAGCTCGCGCAGCTTGCCGATGTCGTGCAGCACCACCCCGGTCAGCAGCAGGTCCCGATTCACTTCGGAATAGTGACGCGCTGCTGATTCGCACAGAGCCATCAGCGAGAGGATGTGCTCCAGCAGGCCGCCGATCCAGGCATGGTGCAGACCTTTCGCCGCCGGAGCCTCGCGCAGCGCCGCGGCGATCTGCCGGTCACAGAGGAAAGCCTCAAGCAGCGCCTTCAGGTGCGGATCGGTAAAGCTCGCCACCCAGCCTTCCAGCTCCGCCCACATCTCGTCGATGTTGCGCTCCGACTGCGGAACAAAATCGCTCAGCTGATATTCGTTGGGGGCGGCACGGCGGATTTTCCTGATCTTGATCTGCAGCTTCTCGTTGAAGCGGCAGACATCGCCCTGCACTTTGATGACTTCGCCGGCATCGAAATCGCCGGCGCCGTCGGTCTCCCACATGCGTGCTTCGATGGTGCCGGTCCGGTCGCACAGGATCAGTGCAAAGTAGCGGGCCCCTTCGCGCGTGGTGCGCACCTGTTTCGATCCCGCCGCGAAGAACCCTGTAATCTCCCGGTTTTCACGGCTGGCCAGATCGGCAACCATCGGTTCTTTCATGTTCAGAGCCTAGACCTGGGGCTGTGTCGTCCCCGATGTGGTTCCCTGCGTGGCCGGCGTGGTCTGGCCAGGAACGGGCGTGGTCGTGCCCGGGCTGGGTGCGCCGGTGTCAGTCGGCGGCGTCGGCGTCTGCGGTGCCTGCTGCTTGTTCTTGTCTTCGTCAGAGAAGCGCCGCTTCGGGCCGCTCTTTGCCGGATTGGCCGTCTTTTGCTTCTTCGTGGTATCGCCGTTCAGACCCAGCGCGGAGGACTGCAGCTTGTCGTTGGCCTGCTCATCAGTAGTTTCGGTCGGCGGCACAAACTTCTGATGCTTATTCGCTGCCTTCTCTTCCTGCCGCTTTTGTTTGGACTCCTTCAGGCGGTCGGAGAAGCGCGTCTTGGTCTTCTTCTCGGTATCGCCGCTGGTGTCGATCACGTCTCCCTGAGCATTGGTGAGGGCCATGCCGGTGCTGTTCGCCGCGACCTGAGGATTCGAGGACTGCTCACCAGCTCCGGCATCCACACTCCGGGTCTCCGCCGTCGGCAGCGTTTCACGCGGAGCCTGACCGAAGCGAATCTTCTCTTTCTTACCGGGCTTCTCGGTGCCGCTGTTGCTGGCCACCTGTTTGGGTTTGCTGGTCTGCGAATTCACCTTATCGAGCGTCGGCACTCCAGCCGGAGGAGCGGGGCTGGCTGCTTCCTCCGTCTCTTTCTGCTTGCGAACCGGCTTCTGGCGGAAGCGAGTGCGCTCTATGTGCTTCTTCTTTCTGGCCTGTGGGGGCACGTAAGCGCCCTGCAGAATCTTCTGCTCGTTGGGAGTCGCGCCCGTATCGACGTAGCCGGACTTGATGTCGATAAACGCATCGTCGCGCAGCTTGGCCAGGTAGTCGCGCAGCGCCGGCTCCATCTTCTGCATGCCCACGGCTTCCTGGATCTGGTTCTGTACTTCATCCAGCGGCGCAAGGCCGGCGTTCTGATGGTTCGTGACCTTCAGAATCACCCATCCCTGCTTGGTGCGGATGGGCTGGGTCATCTGCCCCGCCTGGAGACCGAAGGTTGCATCCTCCAGCACTTTTGACCCCAGTTGTCCATGCTTAAAGTCTCCAAGGTCGCCGCCCTGCGCCGCGGTGGGACCGGCGGAGTCGGCCTTGGCGACGGTGGCGAAGTCTGCCCCCGTCTTCAGGCGCGCTTCAATGTCGTCTGCCTTCTTCTGCGCGTCGGCAACCTGGGCCGCGTTATCCGAGTCGGGCGTCGCTATCAGGATTTCGCTGAGCCGGACCTGCTCAGGATGCTCGAACTCCTGTTTGTGGCTGTTGTAGTAACTCTGAATCTCAGAAGGCGCAACCTGGATGTGCTGGCCGACCTCCTGGCTGATCACCTGAGAAGTGATCGCGCTCTCGCGGATCTGCTCCTTGAAGTCTTCGAAGGAAACACCCTGCGATTCGGCGGCCTTCTGCAGGTCCTCCATGCTGTCCAGGTGGTTTTGCTTGCGAATCTCGTCGAGCCGCTTGATGGTCTCGGTCTCACCGGAGATACCCAGTTCCTTACCCTTCGAGAGCAGCAGCTGGCGATCGATGAGCGAGCGCAGCAAATCGCGGCGCTGCTCCATGAGCTGCTGCTGCGACCAGCTCTGCTGGCGGGCTTCCCCATCCAGCTCCTGCATGGCGCGCTCGTAGTCGGACTTGCTGATGACCTGATCGTTGACGCGCGCTATGATGTCCTCAACCACGGTGCCCGCGTAGGGAGAGCTCTGCGTGGTGGTGTCGGTAAAGCTCGAGCCGTGGCTCTGCGCAACCGCAGGCATCACAGCAAGCGCCACGCTGGCGGCCAGCATGGCAGGGAACGAAGGAACGCGAAGCATCATGGTCATCAACGTCTCAGGCGCAGCCCGGATCGCTTCCGGCCCCGGAACAGGCACAATCGTCTCGGTCGCTGGCGCTTAGGCCATTGTACAGCGGTGCAGGATGCACGCGGCGGATGTTGCGATAGAGCCTTGGGCCTGGAACGCCCGTCGGCCAACTGCCATCACTGCGCCTGCAAACCGGGAAGCGTTTTATGCAGTAATTCGACGAGGTTCCCGGAAGTGACACCGTTCGTCAGAGTCTTCACCCAGAAACCCAGACTTGTGATTCGGTCTTCCTTGTGATGATTGTGTTCTGTCACCGCCGCGAATGCTTCTTCCAGGATTATCCGGACCTGAGAGAGCGGGTCTGTGGGGTCCGCGGGAGTCAGGTTGACTCCCGTGACAATGAAAGGTGGAAAGCCCCTTTCGCGGTCTCTCAGCGACGTCGACAGAACCTGTCCCTTCCGCGACTTGAAATTGGGTCCCCACCTCTCTGCCGCTGGCAGCGTCATAAACACCGCATCGAGTCCTGGAGGGGGTGCCATATAGACGGCCTGCTCGACTTCGGCGAACTCTATAGTTGGGATATCCCGCAGCCCTTTTCTCAAATCTGTTAATGTCTCGCCAATCTCGTCAATAAGAATGACCTTCACGGATTTGGTTTCCAAGGTTTCCTGAGCTCCCACCAGCTTACGAATTCTCCGGCGCCATGGGCATGTCCCGCAGCCTCTTCCCGGTCGCGGCGAAGATGGCATTGCCCACGGCCGGAGCCAGAGCCACGATGCCCGTCTCCCCCGCTCCGGCTGACGGCAGATCCTTCCGGTCGAGAAGCACCACTTCGACCTGCGGCGTGTCGCGGAAGCGCGGGACACGGTATTCGGCGAAGTGCGGGTTGGTGACCTTGCCATTCGCAAACTGGATCGACTCGAAGAGCGCGCCACCAATCGCCTGGACGATCGCGCCGGAAATCTGGTTCTGCAGGCCGTCCGGGTTGACGATCGCGCCTGACTCCCACGCCTGCACCACGCGCCGGATGTGGACCTTCTGTGCGGAGTCGATCTCGACCTCAGCGCAGGCTGCGGTGTAGCCGCCCTTCTCAACCCCGCCCCCCAGGCCAAAGCCGCGCTGGGGCATGGACTTCTCGCGACCCCAGCCAAATTTGTCGGCAGCAGCCTGAAAAACCGCTCGCAGCCGTGGATCGGTGAGGTTTTTCAGGCGAAACTCCAGCGGGTCCATGTTCAGCTCATGGGCCAGCTCGTCCATGTGGGTCTCGCGGGCGAAGTGGTTGGCGGTTGCGGCCAGCCCGCGATAGGAGCCCTGTGCCAGGGGAGGATCGTTCCACTCGTGATAGCGCTCGACGTGCGCGGCAACGGCATAAGGTGTGCCAATGCCGGAGGGGCCGGAGTTGTAATTGTGGTGCTCCCAGGCCACCAGGGTTCCGTCGCGCCTCGCGCCGCTGCGAATCTCGATCACCCCGGCAGGGCGGAAATAGGCCCAGGTGAATTCCTCCTCGCGCGTCCACTCCAGCTTCACCGGTTTGCCGGCAGCCTTCGCCAGCCGTGCCGCCTCGAGCGCGCATTCGCCGGTGTGCTTGCCGCCGTAGCCGCTGCCCATGTCGGGCATAATGACCCGCACCTGCTCGGGAGTCAGTCGAAAAGCGCGCACCAGCTCATCTTTCACGCCGAACGGCCGCTGCGTTCCGGTCCAGACCGTCAGCTTGCCCGCGCCCGACGAATCCCACTCAGCCACCGCCGCGCGCGGTTCGAGCGGAGCATGCGCGATATAGGCGATGTTGTAGGTCTGCGCCAGGTTCACTTCAGCGCCGGTCAGCGCCTTATCGATCTCAGCTGCCTTGCCGCTGCCGTCGTCGGACTGTTTTCTCAGGGTGGCAAACAGTTCCTTGCTCGAAATCTGCGGCGGCACATTCCACTTTGCATCGAGTTTCAGCAGCGCCTGCTCAGCCGACCACAGATCCTCTCCCACCACGCCCACGAAATTTCCGTCATGAACCACCTGCACGCCCGGAGTCTTCTCCGCCTCAGTCGTGTCCAGTGAAGCCAGCGTGGCGTTGTATCCGGCAGGCCGCAGCACTTTACCGTACATCATGCCGGGCCGGGTGATATCCGATGGGTACTCGTGCTTGCCGGTCACGAAGGCGCGTCCGTCCACCTTGGGGATCGGAGTGCCGGCAACTTTCCATGCACTGGCAGGGGTCAGGGGAGGATCGCCGCTCACCGTGCGGGTCAGCTTCTCGCCGCGCGTGATGGCGCCGTAGCCCAACGACTCGCTGGTCTTGGGATTCGTGACCTTCCCGCCTTCCGCGGTCAGCGACGCCGGATCGACATTCCATTTCTGTGCGGCCGCTTCGACCAGCATCTCGCGCGCCGCTGAGGCCATGTTGCGCAGCTGTGGCCCCATGGTCGGGGTGGACCGGCTGCCGAAGGTGCCCATGTCCCACGGGGTCAGGTCGGTGTCGCCCATGACCATGGTGATCGAATCGAACGGCACCCGCAGCTCTTCCGCGACCGATTGAGCCAGCGAAGTACGAATGTTCTGCCCCACCTCAACCTTGCCCGTAAAGACCGTCACCCTGCCGTCGGCGTCGATGTGAATCCAGGCGCTGATCTCGGTCGGCAGCTGATGCTCGCCAAAGCGGCGCCCGGACTCCTGGGCCAGGGCCGATCCACTGAACCAGACCAGCAGGCCGCCGGTGCAGAGACGCAGAAAGTCGCGGCGGTCGAGCTCGAATGCCTGCACACGATTGCGGATCTCGTGCAGCGACTCCTCATCCACCATCGCGAGATCAGGCATAATCGGCTCCCTTCTTCGCCAGCGTATCCGCGGCGCGACGGATCGCCGCCACGATGCGCGGATAGGTTCCGCAGCGGCAAACGTTGCCGTTCATCCCTTCGGCGATCTGGGCATCGGAGGGATGCGCATGATCCCGGAGAAGCGCTGTCGCGCTCATAATCATGCCCGAGGTGCAGTAGCCGCACTGATAAGCGCCCTCATCGAGAAAAGCCTGCTGCACAGGACCGAGATCACCGTGCTGCTCCAGGCCCTCGATAGTGGTGACCTCAGCGCCCACGGCGGCAGAGACCGGCGTCATACAGGAGCGGGTCGCCTGCCCGTTCAGCAGCACCGTGCAGGCGCCGCACTGGCCTTCGCCGCAGCCGTATTTGGTGCCGGTCAACCGCAGGCGGTTGCGCAGCACCCACAACAGCGGTTCATCCGCAGAGGCGCGAACGCGCAATTCCGCGCCATTGACATGGAGCGTTAACTCCGTCATCGCAAAACCTCATGGGCCCAGCCCGCCGGGCACAACCAGTCGCCCGGCCGGAGAGAACTCGGGGCGATACCACGAAGATACTCCCGGCAGCGGCCCTGCAGAAACAGACGCAAATCACGGCCTAACGGCACAACGCATCCAGTTCCTTCTGGTAGTCCTTATGTGCCGGCAGGGGCAAGTGCTTTTCCTGCATGGCGGCTTCCAGGGTGTCGGGGCCGGGCAGGGTCCTGGGATCGACATCGTATTTATAGAAGGGATCCTTCTCCGCGTCCTCGAGCGAGACGAAGGTGAATCCCCGCCGCTGGTAAAGGTCCAGCAGCCGCGGCAGCATGCGGGCATCGAAGGCGCCGATATGGAGCAGCAGCACATAGGGGATGTCGCGGCCGTAGAGGGACTTCGACATGGCCCGTTCCGCGTGGAGGTTTTCGTCAGCCGCCTTCATATATGTGTGCTGGAGATGTGAGATGGCTGCATGGTCATGCTTCTGGCTGCAGCGCGCGTAAGGCTCGTTCCACTCGTAGTCGTTGAAGCTCATGGTCACGGCGGCGATTTTGTAACCGTGCTGCGCCAGAAAGACGCGCACGCCCATCTTCTTCTGGTCGGTATCGCCTTCGGCGAGGTAGGGAAAGCGAAGCCAGTGCCAGTCGCGGTTGTCCATCTGGAGCTTCAGCAGCGCCTCGTTTTTCACGATGTCGTCTTCGAACTGCTGGGGCGAATGCTGATTGAGGTTCATGTGCGACCACGTGTGATTGCCCTCGAGATCGCCGGCCCCGCGCCACGCCGCCAGCACCCCGCCCGTTTCCGGTTGCTGCTGGACGATTTGCCCGTTCACGAATCCGTAGACCGGAGGGACTTGCGCGCGGTGCAGCGCCCGGATCATCTGCCGCGCGATGTCCTCCCGGGTGAGGTGGGGAGGCAGCGGGCCGTGCGCAGGCAGATCATCGACGGTGATCGCCAATTGCTGCGCCTTGGTCTGTATGCCTCCGGAAAAGCAAGTTAGAATCCCCGCCGCTATCAGTGCCGCCACCAAGCCCCTGCCCATTCCTGCCATCCCCTTCGCCCTGCTATCCCTTTCCGCTCGTAGAATCCGGCTCGCATCGTCAGAATGCCGCATGTCTGTCATGCACCGCCACAACTCGGCCTCCATACTATCCGCGGGGTCGAGAACGGGCCTAAAACCCGGCTAACCAGCTTTGTCCGCTGCGCCTGAAATTTCTTGCCACCCCGCCGTCACCGCTGCATATTAGGTGCAGTGCATCCGCCGCAGCCAGAGTCGATCCTCGGGCATTACAGAATCCTGCGCCGCCTGGGTGCTGGCGGAATGGGCGTAGTGTATGAAGCCGAAGACCTCAAGTTGGGCCGCCACGTCGCGCTGAAAATGTTGGCCGGAGCGTCGGATCCGGTCGCTCTGGAACGCTTCTGGCGTGAAGCTCGCACCGCATCCGCGCTGAATCACTCTGGCATCTGCACCATCTACGAGATTAATGAGACCGAGAGCCAGCCCTTCCTGGTGATGGAGTTGCTGGAAGGCCAGAGCCTCGATCAGTTGTACAGCGGCGGGCGCACGATGCCGGTCGCGCGGCTGGTCGACATCGGCATCCAGGTAGCCGACGCGCTCGACGCCGCACACCGCAAGGGCATCCTCCACCGCGACATCAAACCAGGCAATATCTTCGTTACTCCTTCGGGACAGGCGAAGATCGTCGACTTCGGACTGGCTCGCTACGAGGCGCTCGGCGAGATGACGGCGACCGGCATCCCCGCGCATCATGTGCTCACCACACCGGGCACCACGCTGGGCACCATCGCCTACATGTCGCCGGAGCAGGCGCGGGGAGAGCCCCTTGACGCCCGCAGCGATATCTTCTCCTTCGGCGTGGTCCTCTACGAAATGTCGACCGGCCGCCATCCTTTTGCCGGCACCACCACCGCGGTCCTCTTCGACAAGCTGCTGAACTATCTGCCACCCGAACCCATTTCCCTGAACCCCGATCTTCCTCAGGAATTCGAAAATGTGCTGGCCAAGGCGCTGGAGAAGGATCGGGAGCTGCGCTATCAGTCGGCAGCCGATCTGAGAGCCGATCTGCGCCGCCTCCAGCGAGGCGCGCCGGCTCCGCGAGGAATGCCCGCCCCTGCCCCGGCTGCCCGACCACCTGCGTATGGAGGCATCGTCCGCGAGCCCTCGGGCGTGAACCTGCCGCCGGCTGCACCGCCCGTCACTCCGCAGCCTCACCTGCCCAGCGTCATCCATCCTGTAACGCCTGCGTCTCCCGGTCATCGCCCCGCCGCCTTCTCGCCCTCCGGTTCTTCCCCCAACATCCCGATCCGGACCGGCGACAGCGCCGATGCTCCGGCAAAAAACCCTCCCGGCACCCAGCGTGCTTCGTCTTCCGGACGCGTGGCGACAACAACATCCTCGGGATCGGGGCAGCGCGTGCCAACGGCACAGGACCCATCGATGCCCACGATGCTGCCGAACGCCCCCCGTCGAGCGCCGGAGAGGAAATCGAAACAGTCGCGAAAGGATCTGTACACCGGCGTCTTCGTCGCCCTCGTGGCAGTCGCGATCATCGTGGGCGCCGGCATCTGGAGCCGCGCCACGCATGAGGCCGAGCCCGGACAGGTTCCGCTGCGCCCCGACACATCCGCGCAAAGCTCCATTCCGGAAGCCAGAGCGGCCAGTCTTGCAGGAACCTATCCCGCCCATCACATGCAGCTCAACGGAAAGGTCTGCGATGGCTCACTGCAGCTCGCGCCGGGCCGGCTGGTTTACTCCTGCGGCGTGCAGTCTGTTACGCTTTCGCGTGCCGAAGTACGGCAGATCGACGGCAACACCGTGGTGGAAGCGGGCGGCAAGCGCTGGCCCGTACAGCTGGACGGCATGAACAGCGCCCGCGTGCATGATCTGCTGGTTCGCTGGTTCGCCAGACCAGCGGCACCAGCGCCGGGCACAGGGCAACATTAAAGAGCGGCCCGCTCCCCTGCTGAACCACAAGAATGGCTGGAATGGTAGAGTGCGTCCATGCTCAATTGCTCGCGACGCGCTCTCGCGCTTTTGGTTCTTGCCCTGGCTCTCTGCACTGCGGCCGCCTCAGCGCAGACTACCGATCAGCCCGCCACGCAAAATGATGCCGCCCTGGCGACGAAGCTCGAGTCGCTAACCGCCGGCTTTCACGGCAAGCTCTCGCTCTGGGCGCACGATCTGGCTACCGGCCGCACCGTCGCCATCGACGCCGACCAGGCGGTGCCCACCGCGTCGGTCATCAAGCTGACCATCCTCTATACGGCGCTCGAGCAGATTCGCGCCGGCAAGGCGCACTTCGACGACCGCCTCACCCTGCAGAAGGACGATCAGGTGCCCGGCTCCGGCGTGCTGCTCTTCTTCGACACGCCTCTGACACTGACTCTCAAAGATGCGCTCACCATGATGATCGCCGAGAGCGACAACACCGCCACCAATCTGGTCATCGATCATCTCGGAATCAAAACCATTGATGACCAGATCCAGGCCCTGGGCATGAAGGATACCTGGCTCTACAAGAAAGTCTACCGACCGGCCACGGGACCCATGCCCGCCGATCAGCCACAGTTTGGCCTGGGCAAGACTACAGCGCGGGAGATGGGCAGCCTCATGGAGCGCTTTGTTAACTGCGATCTGGGCCCGGCGCCGGCTGCCGGGCAGGGCGCAATTCCGACCGACGCAATTCCAGGCGACAAAGACCTGTGCGGCGCCGCCATGCACATGCTCAAATCACAGTTCTTCCGCAACAGCATTCCGCGCTACCTCGAAAAACTGGACACCACCGAGGGCGAGTCGGCGATTGCCAACAAGACCGGCGCGCTCGATCACGTTCGCAACGATGTCGGCGCGGTATTCACCAAACATGGAACGATTGTGATTTCGGAGTTCACCCACGACAACGAGGACACCAGCTGGACTCCAGACAATGAGGCAGAAGTGCTGATGGCGAAGCTGGCGAAGGCCATCGTGGAGACGTGGACCGGCCAGCCCTGACCCCGCTCCCAAAGCTGAAAAAATCTGATGTGAGGCTCTTCTCTTCGGGAGTATGATGTTCGCCACCTGACCGGGCCTAAAGCGACAACAAGGAGGCGAACATGACAGAATCCGAGCGCGAACTGGGGCACCGTTGGTTTGACGAGGTGTGGAACAAGGGCCGCCGCGAGGCGATCGGGGAAATGTATGCGGCCGATGGCGTGCTGCACGATGGAGAAGTAACCACTCAGGGCCGGGGCGCCTTCTACGATTTCTTCGATCGGATCACGGGGACCTTCTCCGATCTGCATCTGCAGACCGACGATGACATCGCGGAGGGCGATAAGCTCTGCGTTCGCTGGTCGTGCAGCGGGAGACATACCGGCAATGGACTGGGCGTGCCACCCACCGGTAAGCAGGTCCACGTCACAGGCATGGCCATCCTGCGAATCAGGGGTGGGCAAATTGTCGAGGCGTGGCAAAACTGGGACATGCTGGGGCTGATCGAACAAATCCAGGGCGGCCAGCGATCGCCGACCTATATCGCGGAACCTGCGGCAACCGTTGTCGGCTAACCTGGCGCCGGCATTCTCGTCAGATGCTCGATCATGGCCTGCCACTCAGGCCAGCGGCGGGCCAGCTCGTCCCGCGCGCCTGATTCGTAGTCCGCGTAGTCGAAGCCCGGGCTTACAGTGCAGCCCAGCAGCGCCAGCTTGCCTCCGGGCACCAGGCGCGATCCCTGCCACACGCCCTTCGGCACCACGGTCTGCACCGCCATGCCGGCCTGAAGATCCGGCCCAAGCGCGACGCGCCGCCCCGAACCATCCGGCCACAGTTGCAGCATCTCCACCGGGTCGCCGAGATAGAAGTGAAATACCTCGTCGGACTGGAGGCGGTGCATCTCCGAGAACGTCTCCGGCTCGAGCAGATAATAGATAGCCGTTCCGGCTGCACGTGGCCCGGTGTAACGAGCCGGCAGGTCGGTGTGAGGGATTGACTCCTCGGCACGCCAGGTCTGCACGAACCACCCGCCTTCACGTGGATGCGGCTCCAGCTTCAGCAATGACTTCAACTCTGCGGCAGTGAGATCCGGACTCATACCGGCATCGTAACCTCCCCATGCGCGGCAGCCTGCGCTGTTCCGGAATGTGTTCGTTCCCTTCACGACTGAGGCAGGAACCTCTTCGACAATGTGGTTGTCTATCCGTGCAGGAATCGCGAGTTCAACCACTCGTATTCCGCCTCGCTCTCTCCGCACTCACACGCAGCTTTATTGGCTGGAGGGAGACCATGTTTGAAGACAGTTTGATTGAATCCACCGGGGCCATCCGTACCCGCAGCTCACGCTACGTGGCTGGTTCCCTGCTGCTCGAGGCGGCGCTGGTCGCCGTCCTCGTCGTGATCCCGTATATCTACCCGGCCGCGCTGCCCCCTAAGTTTCTTAGCGTGCCGCTCATCGCTCCCCCTACAGCGCCCGCGGCGCAGATCGTCCAGCAGCGGGTGGTGAGCAGCCCCAGCTCGCGTCCGGAATTGCTGCTCACTACGCTCATCGCGCCGGGACGTATCCCACAGACGATTCACCATGTCGTTGATACGGGACCACCGGGGCTGGTCCCCGGAGCCGACATCAGCGGCAGCTCAAATACAGGAGCGATGGGCGCGTCGTGGCTCGGCGCTGTCACAACTCCGCCCGCCCAGCACGTTCGGCAGGCCAAAGCGTCTGGTCCCCTGAAGGTGTCTGCCGGCGTCGCGGCCGGCCAGTTGCTGACGCCCATCCGCCCGCCGTACCCGGCCATCGCTCGCGCCGGCCGTATCCAGGGAACCGTGGTGGTGGCTGCGATCATCGGCAAAGACGGCCGCATTGACAGCCTGCACCTGGTGAGCGGATCCCCGCTTCTCGCCAGCGCCGCGGTTGAGGCTATTCGCCAGGCGCGCTACCGTCCCTGGACTCTCAACGGCGAGCCAGTCGAGGTGGAAACCACCATCAATGTTGTGTTTACCCTGGACGGGAACTGAGCTGTTCCGGCGATAACCGTGAACGGAACCAACAATTCGGCTGTGACCTGCATCACTCGGACTGTTGGTTCCGTTGCGATACGATGAAAACCGTGCAGGTTCTTCTCTATTCAGCATCCTGGTGCCGTGATTGCCGCGAAGCCAAGCGCTTCCTTGAAGCCCACAATATCCCCTACACGGAAATCGACATCGAGGAGACCCCCGGCGCCGCCGAGGAGGTCTTCGCTCATGTCGGCAAGAGGGCCATTCCCCAGTTCGTCATCGACGGCGAGTGGGTGCAGCCCTACCGGCCGGGCCGCGGCTTCCTCCATGCCGAAATGATCGCCCGCTTTGGGCTGCTCGCCGCGAACGGCTCCCGCTAAAGCCGCGGGACATTTCCTCAATCCGGGCGTCTTTACAGGCGGGACTTTTCAGGGGCCGCCCTCCTTCGGTCTTGCCGGGAACCGATTCAGCTGCCGGTGCGTATTCCTGCTTGTGATCCCGGAGGCGATTGCGCAGTGAATCAGAATCGCAAGCGGAAGAGGCGCGGCTGGCTGTGGGGCGGCCTGATTGCCCTGGTGCTGGTGGTGGCTGTCGGCGTCGCCTTTGCCCTGCATAACAGCGATCCCAAAATTCCCGCCGCGCGGCTGGCCAAAGTGACCCGCGGCGACATCGCCAAATCCGTCGTGGCGACCGGTCCCATCCAGCCCATCACCAAGGTCGAGCTCAAATCGAAGGCCAGCGGCATCGTTGAGAAGCTCTATGTGGACATCAATCAGATGGTCCACAAAGGACAGGTGCTGGCGCAGCTCGATCAGCAGGAGATCCTGGCCCAGGTCGCCGCCCAGCGCGCCCAGCTGGCCGCCGCGCAGGCCAACGTTACCACCTTCACCGCAAACATCGCGCAGGATCAGGTGAATGCCGAAGCGCCGGACCTGCCTATGTATAAGGACACGTACCAGCGCAATCTGCAGATGGAGAAAGACGGCATCGTCTCGCAACAGGCGCTCGATAACGCGGAGCGCGACTATCTTTCGCAGAAGAACAAACGCGATGGCGCCGTGGCCCAGATCGGCGTCGATGAGGCGAAGCTGAAACAGGCACAGGCGCAGGTGCAGCAGGCGCAGGCCAGCCTTGATCAGCTCAACGAGCAGCTCAGCTATACCACTCTGGTCGCACCCATCGATGGCATGGTGCTCTCGCGCGACGTGGAAGTGGGCGACGCGGTCAGCTCGATACTGGTGCTCGGGTCTACGGCCACTCTGGTGATGACCATCGGCGACATCCATCAGGTGTATGTTGACGGGAAGGTGGATGAAGCGGATATCGGCAGCGTCTATATGGGCCAGCCGGCGCGCATTCACGTCGAGTCGTTCCCGAACAAAACGTTCAGAGGACGAGTCACGAAGATCGCGCCGCTGGGCGTGCAGAAAGATAACGTGACCACGTTTGAAGTGCGCGTCTCCATCGATAATCCCAACAACGAACTGAAGGCCAACATGACGGCCAATGCGGAGATCGTGGTCACCGAGCACCACAACGCGCTCAGCGTGCCCGAGCAGGCGATGACCTGGGACAACAACAAGAACGCTTTTGTCTTCGTGCCTGATCCGAAATCGAAGGACGGCCAGCGCAAGATTGCTGTAACGGCGGGAATCTCGAATGGCAGCCGCACCGAGATTCTCTCCGGGCTCAAAGAAGGAGAAACCGTCGTGCTCCAGCAATAGGAGTGCGAGATTTTTTGCATTGAGGAGGACCCTATGATGCTTCCGCACAAGACTTCGACCCTGCTGGCACTCACTGCGTTCGCGGTGCTGGCGCCCGTTGCCGCCCACGCCGCCGACGGCACCTTCGACAAAACCCTCCACGTCAGCGGCCAGGTCATGCTCAGCGTGAACACTGGCTCCGGATACATCCACGTCTCTCCCGGCTCAGGCAGCGAAGTGCATATCATCGGCCACGTCCACGCTAACGGCTGGGGCTTTGGGGATTCAGCCGACGATCGCGTGCATCAGGTGGTCGCCAATCCTCCCATCGAGCAGACCGGCAACATCATCAGCATCGGCAAGCACACCAACTGGCTGCATAACGTATCCATTGATTACGACGTCACCACGCCGCGCGGCACCGATCTCGAAGCCAACTCCGGCTCCGGCGATCTGCGCCTGCAGGATGTCGGCGGCTCGCTGAAGGCCAACACCGGATCCGGCTCCATTCAGGCGAATGGCGTAACCGGACGCGTGGCGCTCGAGACCGGCTCCGGCGACATTCGCGCCGATCTGCACGCCGCCAGCGATGTGAAGGCGGAAACCGGCAGCGGCGGCATTCATCTGCAGGGCGTCGACGGCGCGCTCTTTGCCGAGACCGGCTCGGGAGACATTGAAATCGGCGGTCAGCCCACATCGAACTGGAAGCTCGAAACCGGGTCAGGCTCGGTGACGCTGAATGTGGGCAGCTCGCACTTCTCTCTCGACGCCAGCACCGGCTCGGGCGATGTGCACAGCGATCCACCCCTCACCATGCATGGCACGCTGGAGAAGCACCATGTCCAGGGAGACATTAACGGCGGCGGCCCAACGGTCCGCGTGGAGACTGGATCGGGAGATATTCGCATTCACTAACTCTGTTAGCCCCGGAAGAGGCCGCGCGCTGCGGCAAATCAGCAAGGCGCGCGGCTTCCGGTCATTGCGTGATGAATACCCTGTAGCCGGTTCATGCAGTTGCTGCGGCCTCTGAAAAACAACTCGACCCTCGCGTCGTCTCATCCAACAACTACAGTTCGTGGACGCCAATTTCCGCCAGTGCGCGGGGGTTCTGTATGCTGCGGCGCCTCGTTTCTGCTATGGCATTCGTCCTGGGGATTTCTGTAACGGGGATGAGTGCTCAGACGTTCACCACACTCCACACCTTCAACAATACCGACGGAGCCAATCCGCAGGCCGCGCTGATCGAAGACCGCGCGGGCAATCTGTACTCGACCACCGAGTACGGCGGCGCTTATCAGGTCGGCAATGCCTTCAAACTCAGCCAGAGCGGCACCTTTGCCGTGCTGCACGACTTTGGCTACCCCTCGGAAGATGGGGCGCGGCCATGGGCGCCGTTGCTGGCAGACGGGCATGGCAATTTGTACGGGACCACATACTCCGGCGGCTCTTACTGCGCGGATTACGAGGAGAGCCAGTGCGGGACGGTCTTTAAAATCGATTCCGCAGGCCAGGAAACCATCGTGCACTCCTTCACCGGAGGCACCAGCAGTTCCAAGGATGGAGCAAATCCCGCCGCTGGTCTGATCACCGATACCGCGGGCAATCTATACGGCACCACGTGGGGCGGATACAACGGCAGTGTCGCGTATGAACTGACTCCCTCCGGCAACGAAACCATCCTCCATCAGTTCGCCGGAGGCAGCGACGGCATCACGATCTATGGCCCGCTGGTAAGGGATGCGGCCGGTAATTTGTGGGGAACCACCAATGCCGGCGGCGGCACGACAGCTTGCTCTGGCGGCTGCGGCACGGTCTTCGAGTTGCACAAGACCTCCGGCGGCTGGTCGGAGAAGGTGACGTATCGCTTCGAAGGCGGAGCAGGCGGTGCTGTTCCGTATGCCGGGTTGACCTACGATGCTCAGCGCCACGTCTTCTACGGCACAACGCAATTCGGCGGCGGAGCCAGCGGATGTATGTATCTGGGGAATGACACGGGCTGCGGCGTTTTATTCGAACTCGACGCTACGGGAACAAGAGAAACCGTGCTGCATGATTTCTCAGGACAGGCCGATGGTGGGCAACCCGCAGCGAATCTGATTTTGGATTCACAGGGTGATCTCTACGGCACGACCACCATGGGCGGTGATCTGAGCTGTCCATCGAGTTATCAGGGTTGCGGCACCGTATTTGTGCGCAGCGGGAAGGGAGCCTTCGCGACCCTGCACACCTTCACCGGGGGCGCGGATGGCGCGGTTCCCTACGGTGCTCTGTTGCTCGACACGAAGCGAGCGTCGCTCTATGGAACGACCACCGTTGGTGGGAATGCCAGTTGCCAGACCCAGGAAGGCGGTGGCCCCGGCTGCGGGACAGTTTTCAAAATCAAGCCATAGCCGGCCGACCACAGGCGATTCAATTGGCGATGGAAGTGGTCAGCTCCTGCGTCTGGCCACTTCCTCGTAGACTTCGACATACTCCGCGGCCGACCGCGACCAGGAGAAATCCTCGGCCATGTCATTGCGCATCAGGGTCTGCCACGCATCCCCGTCGCGAAAGACGCCCAGTGCCCGCTGGATCGCGGCGAGAAAATCCTCCGGATTGTAGCCATGAAATTTGAAGCCGGTACCCGTCCGCGTTTCCGGGTTCCACTCCTCAACCGTGTCGTTCAATCCACCGGTGGCCCGCACCACCGGCACCGTTCCGTATTTCATGCTGTAGATCTGCGTCAGCCCGCCGGGCTCGTAGCGCGAAGGCATGAGCAGGATGTCGGAACCGGCATGCACCTTGTGCGCCATGGTTTCGTCGTAGCCGATACGCGCCAGAAAGCGGCCGCTGAAGCGCTCGGCTAAGGAGCGGAAGAGATTTTCGTAATAAGGCTCGCCATCGGCCAGTGCCACCAGCATGACGTCTTCGTTCATCAGCGGCTCGATGATCTTCTCGAGCAGGTCGATTCCCTTCTGCGTGACCAGCCGCGTCACCATGCCCAGCACCGCGGTGGATGCGCCAACCTGGCCTCCCCCGAAGGCATGCAGCAGATCGCGGCGGCACTCGGATTTTCCTTCGAGGTTCTCCGGCGTGTAATGCGCCGCGATATTGCCATCCTTCGCCGGATTCCACCTCGAGTAGTCCACGCCGTTCAGGATCCCGCGCAGGTCGCTGGCGCGTTTGCGCAGCACTCCTTCGAGCCCGTTGCCGAACTCCGGCGTCTGAATCTCCTCCGCATACCTGCGGCTCACGGTGGTCAGCGCGTCGGAGTAGACCAGGCCGCCCTTGAGGAAATCGAATTGGCCAAAGAACTCGGCGCGATCGGGGGTGAAAATATCCCACGGGAAGAGCAGCCGCTCCACCGTGGGCGCGGGAAAGCGTCCCTGGAAAGCAGCGTTGTGGATGGTGAGTACCGTGCCACATTTGTACAGCGCTGGATCGAAGTAGTAGAGCGTGCGCAGATAGACGGGCAGCAGCGCTGTCTGCCAGTCGTGCACGTGAAAGATCTCCGGAACGCCCAGCTGCTTGGCGGCCTCGAGCACCGCGCGCGAGAAGAGGCCGAAGCGCTCCCAGTTGTCCTGATACTCGGCGCCAACCGGCCCGTAGAGAAATTCGCGGTCGAACATCTCGGGGCAGTCGACGAAGTACATCTGCACGCCGGCGTGTACGCCGCCGTCGAGCACTGCGGCGAAGCGGCTGTAGTACTGGAAAGGAATGGTGATGCTGCGGATGAGGTACTTCTTCTCCGGCATGCGCTCGCGCACCTGCCGGTAATAGGGCACGTAAACCGAGACCTGATGGCCGAGGCTGACGAATTCACGCGGCAGCGCGCCGATCACTTCGCTCAGGCCGCCGGTTCTGGCCCATGGCGCGCACTCCGGCGCCGCAAAAACGATGTGCATTACAAGGCTCCGTCCTGGGTGGGATGCACCATTGCCGAAAGCTGAGTCTAAATCGAACCGCCAACCCCCGCCTGAGTCTAAACCGTCCGTGCTTCGCCTGCGGTAAACGGCCACTCGCCATCCATCCGGCTACACGGCACAATCAGAAGAGATGCCGCAACGCCCGCAACGGCCCAAACTCGGCCAGAATTTCCTTGTCAGCCCCTCCGCCCGGCAGGCGATCGCCGATGCGCTTGGCGACGTTTCCGAGCGCACGGTGGTCGAGATCGGCCCCGGCCGCGGCGCCATCACATCAATCCTCGCTCGGCGCGCTCAGCACCTGATCGCCATCGAACTCGATCGTGAACTCGCACCGAGGCTACGGGCCGCCTTCGCCGACCAGCCGAGCGTCGAGATTCTTGAACAGGACGTTCTAACGACGGACTTCTCTACATTGGCAGCTAACTCTGCAGCTCCGAAGAGCAAGCTGTTCGTCGTCGGCAATCTGCCCTACTACATCACCTCCGACATCCTTCTGCACCTCTTCCGCTATCACCAGGCCATCGAGCGCGCGGTGGTAATGATCCAGCGCGAAGTCGCCGAGCGTATTGCTGCTCATCCTGGCACCAGCGACTATGGTCTGCTGTCGGCAACGGCTCAGATGTACGCGCGCGTCGAGAAATTGCTGACACTGCCACCGGAAGCATTTTCTCCTCCGCCGCAGGTCTACTCCACCGTGCTGCGCCTGACCATGGCGCCGCGCTTCGACGAGTTGCAGGTCGCCGCAGACGAGTTTCTCCCATTCCTGCGGACCTGCTTCGCACAGAAGCGCAAGATGCTCCGCAAGAACCTTCGCGTAGCCGGGTACGAACCAGACCGGATCAACAGTGCTTTCGAAGCGTGCAAAATCCCTGAGCAATCCCGCGCAGAGGAACTGGAGTTGCCTGTGATGGCATGCCTCTTTCGGCAGTTGCGCCAGGGCTGACCGAAGCTTCGCTGATCTGCCTTTCGCTGACCGGACCCTGGCTATCCGGCGCTTAGCTGACCGAACTTTAGCTGACCGGACCTTAGCTGACCGCTCTTTCGCTCGCCATCAATGCACCGTGACGCTGCCATCCGCCGCATGGCTGACCCGCCGGAAGAGCCACGCCGCCGCGCCCGCGGCGAAGGTGACCAGCGCAATCCATCGGAAGACATCGATGAAGGCCCACAGCATCGACTGCCGCTGCAACTGCATATACATCGTCGCCAGCGCGGCCGGCCGTCCATTGGCTGGCCCCAGCTGCCGGCCAAAGTAGTTGCCCATCGCCGATGCGTGCTGCTGGAACCAAATTCCCGTCGGCGGCACCGCTGCTCCAATCCGCGCCTGGTGATAGCTGGCTCGCCGTGCCAGCGCGGTTGCGGCCATGGAGATGCCGACCGACCCGCCAATATTGCGCAGCAGGTTGAAGATCCCCGTGGCATTCCCCATCTGCTCATTGCGCACAGTAGCGGTGGCCATGTACCCGATGGGGACGAAGAGAAAACTCAGCCCGAATCCGGTAAGCATGATGGGGATCAGCATGGTGGTCGGGCCGATCGTGAGGTTGAGCCGCGCAAAGAAAAGCGTGAAAATCCCGAAGGCAGTGAATCCGCACAGCAGCAGCCAGCGATTGTCGACGCGGTGGCTGATATAGCCCACCAGCGGCAATCCGATCATCGACCCCAGACCGCGCGGAGCCACTACCAGTCCGGCCGTGAGCGCCGTGTATCCCAGAACCTCCTGGTAAAAGAGCGGCATCATCGAAACTGTGACGTAGATGGCAAAGCCCAGCATGAAGACCAGCAGGCAGCCCACGGCAAAGTTGCGATTGCGGGTGAGGATGTGCAGATCGACCAGCGGCTCGCGCTTATGCCAGGAATGCCAGATGAACCACAGCAGTGAAATAACCAGCACCAGCGTGGCCCAGCGAATCCAGACCGCGCCGAACCAGTCGTCCTCCTGGCCTTTGTCGAGGATGACCTGCAGGCAGCCGCTCCAGAGACAGAGCAGGCCAAAGCCAAGATTGTCGAACGCGCCCGGCCTGGCATGCTTTACATAAGGCGGGTCGTGAACGAAGCGGCTGATCATGAAAACGGCCAGAGCGCCCACCGGGATGTTGATGTAGAAAGCGTAGCGCCAACTCCAGGTATCGGTGAGCCAGCCGCCCAGCGTCGGCCCCAGCACCGGAGCCACCACGACGCCGAACCCGAACAGCGCCATCGCCTGCGCGCGCTTCTTCGGTGGGAAGCTTTCCAGCAGAATCGCCTGAGAGAGCGGCTGCAGCGCACCGCCACCTGCCCCCTGCATCACCCGCGCCAGCAGCAGAAAGGCCAGCGACGGCGCGGCTCCGCACAGGAACGACGAGAAGGTGAAGAGAGTCACGCAGGTGATGAGGAAGCGCTTGCGTCCAAAGCGCAGCGCGAACCAGTTGCTGGCCGGCAGCACCACCGCATTGGCGATCAGGTAGCTGGTCAGCACCCAGGTGGCTTCGGAGTTCGACGCGGCCAGCGACCCTGCGATGTACGGCAACGCCACCGAGGCGATGGCGGTGTCCAGCACCTCCATGAAGGTGGCCAGCATGACCGAGACAGCCACGATCCAGGGATTGGTGGTGCCGGCACCAGCGCCCGGAGACCGGGGCAACGACTTCCGGGCGGCGATTGCCAGTACCGGATTTTCAACCAGCGTCGCCACTGCCGAACCTCCCGGCGACGCTTCAGATTAGGGTTTGAAGCGATGAGACCGCTGTGCCGCTGGTCACACGGGCGCAGGCCTCTGTTCAGGGGTCGGCTATCCTCGTCTGCATGACCGGCGATGTTCTTATCCGGGAGGCTCGCGCGTCGGACTGCCGGCGTCTGGCAGAACTGCGAGCCGCGCTTTGGCCCGACGCTTCTGCCGAAGAACATGAGCAGGAGGTGGCAACGCTGCTGGACGGTGCCGTTCCCTTCCCGCTACCGTCGATTCAGTTTGTTGCCGAAGCTGCCGGCGGCCAGCTCATCGGTTTTCTCGAGGTTGGTCTGCGCTCCCATGCCGACGGCTGCGACCCCGCCCATCCAGTCGGGTTCATCGAGGGCTGGTACGTCGAGGACTCCTGGCGCCGTCAGGGAATCGGCGGGCTGCTGGTCGCAGCTGCAGAGGACTGGGCGCGCAGTCAGGGGTGCATCGAGATGGCCTCCGACACCTGGATCGATCACGAGCTATCTCAGCGCGCCCACACCGCTCTCGGTTATCAGGAAGTCGATCGCTGCGTTCACTATCGGAAGCCACTCTGAGGCAGTTGCGAGTCCGGACGCGGATGCAAGCTCGCCCCTCGAACCAGCGATTCCCTGGCACGAAGCCTGAGGAAAAACGGTACCTTCGATTCCCTGTAGACTGACCAGGAAACCCCTGCCGTTACCAGCGGGAGAATTTCGCTCATCGGCCGGAATCGACATTCCGTGCCGATGCTAGACTCGGGGCAAATCTCCGGGCACTTGAGCCAATGAACACGCGCGAGGCGGGAACGCGCTCGCGCCGGGAATGGAGCAGCATCGTGGCAGATGATCGTCAGCGCGCCGTAGAACTGGCGCTTTCGCAGATTGAAAAGCAGTTCGGCAAGGGATCCATCATGCGCCTCGGCAGCAAAGAGGCGGTGGTCCCCATCGCGACCATCTCCACCGGGTCCATCTCCTTCGACGCCGCCCTCGGCGTCGGCGGCGTGCCGCGCGGCCGCGTCATCGAGATCTTCGGCCCTGAATCGTCGGGCAAAACCACCATCACCCTCCAGATCATCGCTGAAGCCCAGAAGGCGGGCGGCATGGCCGCCTTCGTCGACGCCGAACATGCTCTGGACCCGCAGTACGCAAAGAAGCTGGGCGTGGACGTCGATAACCTCCTCGTCTCCCAGCCCGATTACGGCGAACAGGCGCTCGAGATCACCGAAGCCCTGGTGCGCTCCGGAGCCATCGACGTGCTGGTGGTCGACTCGGTTGCGGCTCTGGTGCCCAAGGCCGAACTGGATGGCGAGATGGGCGACTCGCACGTCGGCCTGCAGGCCCGCCTGATGTCGCAGGCGCTGCGCAAGCTGACTGGAACCGTATCCAAATCAAGGACATGCCTGATCTTTATTAATCAAATACGTGAAAAAATCGGCGTCATGTTCGGCAACCCGGAAACCACCACTGGCGGCCGTGCTCTGAAGTTCTACTCCTCGGTCCGGATCGACATCCGCCGCATCGCCGCGGTGAAGGAAGGCGATACCGTCGTCGGGTCGCGGACCAAGGTCAAGATCGTCAAAAACAAGGTGGCCGCGCCCTTCCGCGAAGCCGAGTTCGACATCCTCTACGGCGAAGGCATCTCCCGGGAAGGCGACGTGCTCGACCTGGCGGTGACCAACAATATCGTCGAGAAGAGTGGCGCGTGGTTCAGCTATTCCGGCGAACGCATCGGTCAGGGACGCGAGAACGTCCGCCAGTTCCTCAAGGACAACCGCGACACCTTTACCAAGATGGATACCCAACTCCGCCAGAAGCTGGGGATTGTGGCAAAGAACGTCACCCCTGAACCGCCGCCGGTTCCACCCAACGGCGCCGCCCACGCACAGGAAGCGGTTCGTCCGGCACGACGGCAGTAAACATCGGGGCCGGCTCACCCCCGGCCCCCTCCTCGATCCTCCATCTGCAAGTCTGATCCGCTGCACATCAACAAACCACGCAGACATCCTGACACCGATAACCCCTCATCCAAGCCAGCGGAGCTTCATTCCAGGCGGGTGGTTTCTGTCGGATCCCTGCTCAGCCTCCATCCTTGGGTTGTGATGACACGGAATTCCCTTTTTGGAACGGGTGCGCCGGACATGGCGACGATCGGGCGCACTGTATCAGCCGCGCAGCCCAACCATACCGCCCACTTCTATTCCAGTGATGCGGTGCTGCTGGCGCAGGTGGGCCAACGGCTGATTGCGATGCTGACCACTGGCGGATCGGCAGTGGTGATCGCGACGCCCGCGCATCGCCGAGGCTTTGAGCAGCAATTGCGCGTCCGTGGTCTCGATCCCCAGCACCTGTCAGACAGTGGCCGCTGGATGGCTTTCGACGGAGCTGAAACCCTGGGGCGGTTGATGGTCGAGGGCTGGCCCAGCGAGAAGCGGTTCAGCTCCCTGATGGCTCCCATCCTCGATGGACTGGGCGCGTCCGCCGCCGGCCGCGATCGATCCGAGAAGCCGAGGGTTGCAGTCTTCACCGAGATGGTCGCGCTGCTTTGGGAGGAAGGTAAGACTTCGGCCGCCACGCGCCTCGAGCAGCTCTGGAATAATCTGGCCCGCACCCGGCACTTCCAGCATTCCTGCGGCTGGCCGTTGCGCTTCTTTGCCCATGAATCCGATGCGCTCGCCATTCGCCGGATCTGTGCGCAGCATACTCACGTGGTTCCATCCAGCGTAGTGCGCGCCGCCGCGGAAGACCAGCCCCGCTGGGGTGGCGCCATGTGGCAGCTCAGAGCGCAGGCTTTGCTGCAGCGTGCTTCCCATATCGCGCGCCAGACCTTCGGGCATTACCCGGAAAACCCCACCCTGCAGTCGATCCCGGTGCAGGATGCCATTGAAGAGGTTCTGGCAATCTGTGACGTCCAGATTCGGCGCAACCAGATCTCCGTTGATTACAGGATTCAGCCGAAACTCGAAATCCGTGCGCTGCCCGGCGAGTTCAAGCAGATCCTCTCCGGCTTGCTGTCCACCGCAATTGAAGGCTCGCCTCGGGATCGCATGGTGCGTCTGCGGGCATGGCAGACGCAGCACCCGGTCAGCGGTGGCTCAGGGATCCGCATCGCCGTCGCTCACCAGAGCCTCGGGATTCCGGTGTGGCTCAGGTCCGGCCTCTTCGGGTCATCTCTGACCAGCCCCGGTGAAACCGCGGCCGAGCTCGGCCTGTGGACCATCAGGGATCTGCTGGACAAACGCGGAGGTTCGCTCCGCTGCCGCAGCCATGCGGCGGGGCTCCGTGAGCCGCAATCGCGCACCGGAAGCCTGCTGATGGCCTTCCTGCCCGGAGAATGCCGCTCTGACAGTGAGGCACCGGATTATCGCCGCTTTTCCGCGGCCGCCAGCTAAAAAAAGAGACTGCCGCCTTCAGGCTTCGGCTTCTCTTTTTCCGTGGATCCTCAGTCCGCGGCAACAGGCTGAGCGACCCTCTCGTCCGCGGACGGCCCGTAGCAGCCTGGGATAGCGATGCCCAGCAACCGCAGGTAGACACCGAGTTGCGCGCGGTGGTGCACCATGTGGTTGATCGTCCACTTGCGATATACGTCCTCACGTGGGTCATCGATGACGGTCTGACCGGCCCACTCCATCTTCCAGGGCTGGGCCATCTCCGCATCGCTGGTCGCGGCCAACGCGACGCGCGCTTTGGGAAGCTCAGCGTCGAAGCGGGCCAGGATGTCGGCGCGTGTCCTGCCCTTCCACCCATAGGCAGCCTTCTCAGCATCCTCTTCCCCCATCTTCAGCGAGTCCTGCATGAACGTCGCCACGCACCACTCCGGAAAATCGGCCACGTGCCAGGCCAGACGGCCCAGTTCCATGGACTGGTCATGGGGTTTCCACATCAGCTTGTCATCACGAATGAGAGCGAGAAATTTACGGGTATTCGCGAACTCCTCATCGAATTCGGGCAATAACTTTTCGGCAATCGTCATGGCGTCTCCTCCATGTCGCGCGCAGTATACGCCCGCTGCCGCGAACGCGAATGAAACGTTGTTCGATGCTTTGCAATACGCAAATCCGAGCCCTTCCGCTGACACTCTTTCGCCGGATTCTGCCGTAGTGCAGGTCAGGTCCTCGCAGCAGCACCCCGCCTCAACCAGCGCACTTCCCGGCTCTTCTCGGCGGACTGAAACAGATACACGGCGAGGATGGCGATCAGCGGCTCCAGCGGGTGGCGGAAGCGCGCGTGCACGGTGACCGCGTAATAGGTGAGAGGCAACAGCAGGAACGCCCAGAAGAACAGCCAGGCGGCAGGAATCCGACGGCGCAGGGCAAGCGCGAGTCCGAAGAGACCAACCAGGCTGGTGAACTGGAAATTGAGATTGCGACCGTATTCGTTGATAAAGCCTTCATCGCCCGGATGCGGTACGCTGAACCAGAAATAGTAAGCGCGTTTGAGGCAAAGCACGAGAAAGCGCCCAGGATTCGCCAGGATGATCCGCTTCGCGAGATCGCCTCGCCAGTGGGAGTAACTGTACTCGCCCATCTGGCGATAAAGCCGGAGCTGGTCGGGTGCCTGGAAGGGGTGGTCGTACTCCATGAGCAGGCCGGTGGCTCCAGGACCGTTGCCGAGGTAAACTTCCACACCGAGGTTGTCGCGCAGCGGAATGAAGTGGTGGAAGACGCGCCAGTCGCGCCAGGTCCACGGCACGAGGCAGGCGATGAAGATCAGAGCGGCGAGGGCAGCACAGCCAATCTGGCGCGGCCAGAGCCGACGCGGCGAACCGCCGACAATCCACAGTCCGGCAACGGGGAGGAACAAACACAAGGCCGGATTGCTCAGCGCGATGAGGCCCCACAGCAACCCGAAGAAGGCCCAGCGCTTTATTGTGGAGCCAGGATTCGGCTTGGTGCTCAATGCGGCGTCGCCGATACGCCGCATCCGCAGCGTAAGCACCAGCACCCAGCTGAACAGGAACGTGGTGAGAGTCATCTCCCACACGGACTTGATGGCGTACTGCATCGCGGCCGGATAGAGCGCCCATACCCAGGCAGACCACCAGGCAACGTTGCGATTGAAGCAGCGGGCCGCAATCTCCCACACCGCAAGAACGATGAGCGCGTTGAGCACGCAGTCGAAGGCGAGGATCATCCACGCCGACAGCGCGGAGTAGACGCCGAAGAGGCGGAAGTCGCCGGCCAGAATCCACGGATAGAGCGGCGGAACCCAGGCGGTGGGCCCGGTGTGGCCGCGGAAGGGGTCTGCATAGCCGTAGCCGGTGGCGATCGCCTGCGCGATGCGCCCCATCTCGTAGCCAAAGGCAAAGTGGTGATCGTAGGGGCGCATGCGCCACGTCCGCGCCAGAGTCATGTAGGCGATGCGCACAAAGAGGCCAATCCACACAGCCGTCCACGGGGAGGAGGACTTCGCGTCCAGGGACTGCGCGTCCAGCGAACGGAAAGAAGATTCGGTGATTCGATTCACAGCTGGCGTACTTCCTGACCGCTCTGCTCCTCTTCAGCCGCGAGCAGGGCTTCGGGAGTCAGCGCGCCCGCCCGGCGCAGGTTGGGGAAGAATGCGCTCCACAGCCCCGTGATCAGCAACGATCCAATGCCTCCATAGATCACGGCGCGGACGGCGCCCCACCACTGCGCGGTCAGGCCGCTCTCGAACTCGCCCAGTTCATTGGACGCGCCCACGAACAGCGAGTTGACGGCGCTCACGCGGCCGCGCATTTCCGGCGGCGTGGCCAGCTGGAGCATCGACGAGCGGATGACGACAGAAACCATATCCGACGCGCCGACGATGTAAAGGGCGGCGAGTGAGAGCGGCAGATTGCGCGAGACACCGAAGACAATCGTGGCCGCTCCAAAGATCGCCACGCAGCTTAGCATTTTCACTCCGGCGCGCGCGCGAATGGGACGGATCATGAGCCAGAGCGAGACCGTAAGCGCTCCCAGAGCCGGAGCCGCCCGCAGCAGCCCAAGTCCGCGAGGCCCGGCGTGCAGAATGTCCTGCGCAAAGATCGGCATGAGCGCAACGGCGCCGCCCAGCAGCACAGCAAAAAGATCGAGCGAGATGGAACCGAGCAGAATCTGGGTGCGCGCTACGTAACGGAATCCGGCCAGGATGACGTCGCGGGAGATGGCGCGGTGCTCCATGCGCCCAGGGCGGACGTGGAGCGACAGGATGAGCACCAGAAACCAGAGGATGGTGAAGAAGCAGAAGAAATAGACAAGACTCGCGCCGTGCAGGCGAGTGTGCAGCGGCAGCGTGAAGAGCACTCCACCCAGGGCAGGGCCAACGATGTTGGCGATCTGAAAGATAGCGGAGCCCCAGGTGATGGCGTTGACGAAGTGCTCCGGCGGGACAAGGTGGGGAATCAGCGCGGAGCTGGCGGGTCCGCTGAAAGCCCGGCCCGTGCCCACGATAAACAGCAGGACAAAGATAGGCCACACGCGATGGATGCCGCTCCATGCCAGGCGAAAGAGCACGAAGGAACAGACAGCCTGGAGCGTGTAGCAGACGAGGATGACCTGCCGGCGATCGAAGCGGTCGGCAACATGACCGGCGGGGAGGATGAAGATCAGTCCGGGCAGGAAAAGGACCAGCCCGGTGTAGCCGAGATCGATCGCCCTGTGAGTGATCTCATAGACCTGCCAGGCAACGCCGAGTGCCTGCGCCTCCGCGCCGATGATGACTCCGACGCGCGCGAGCTGATAAAGAAGGAAGTCGCGGGAGAGAAATGCGGCTGCGGGCTGGGCCATTCCTGTTTTCTTTTATACCGGCGAGTGGGCAACGACGCCAGCGTAAGAGGGATTCTGCCAGGCATGTATCGCGAAGAGAAACGTGCGTTTAGTCTTTGAAGGTGAATGGATTGCCGCCGTCGCCAGCCCTTGCCGCTGCGAATCCCGCCGTAGAAATGGTGTCGGCGCCGGCAGCGCCGCAGCCCTACGTGGGAATGAATCCGCCCCGCACCGTGGCTGCGGTGGTCTTGTGCGCCGTCTTCGCATTCCTGACGCTCTATGTCACCCAGCCCCTCCTGCCGATGCTGACGCGCATCTTTCATGCGTCGAAGGGGATGGCCGGGCTGACGGTGAGCGCGTCGACCATGGGCGTAGCGCTGGCCGCGCCGATCTTTGGAGCGCTGACGGAGCGGCTGAGCCGCAAGCGGGTGATTGTCGCCTCCATCGTGATCTCCGCCATTCCCACGCTGCTGGCGGCGACTTCACCGGGTTTGCGCACGCTGATCTTCTGGCGCTTTCTGCAGGGACTGGCGTTGCCGGGAATCTTCGCGACGGTCATCACCTACATCGGCGAAGAGTGGCGGAAGGAATCGGTGGCGCTGGTCATGAGCCTCTACGTCAGCGGAACCGCGCTGGGTGGCTTCCTGGGACGGTTTCTCACCGGCCTCATTGCGGACACGCTGGGCTGGCGCTGGAGCTTTGCCGCTCTGGGCGTGCTCACGCTGATCGGTGCGCCGCTGGTCAGTCGCTGGCTGCCGCAGGAGCGATCACGAGCGCAGGCGGGCCATGCGGAAGGCGCGGCGACCAATGCATGGATAGCGCTGGGGGTTGCGATGCGGCATTTCCGCAACCCGCGGCTGCTGGCGACCTTTGGCGTCGGTTTCGGCACGCTCTTCGCGCTGGTGGCGACCTTCACCTACAGCACGTTTTATCTGGCCGACCCCCCGTTCCGCCTGTCGACGCTGGCGCTGAGCTATCTCTTCGCCATTTATCTGGTGGGACTGGTGGTCACACCCTTCGGCGGATATCTGGTCACGAAGATCGGGATGCGCCGGGGATTCGCGGTGGCAGTGGCTCTGTGCTTCGCAGGCGAGTTGATCACACTCAGCCATTCGCTGTGGGTTGTGATCCTGCCCGGACTGGGGCTCGTCTGCACCGGAGTCTTTATTGCCCAGTCCACGGCCACCAGCTATCTGCGCATCGCCGCTCCCGCTGGAGGCCGTGTCTCCGCGGCAGGATTGTACCTGTCCTGCTACTACGTAGGCGGAACCATCGCAGGCGTAGCTCCGGCCTATGTATGGAAAATAGGCGGCTGGCCCGCATGCGTCTGCCTTGTGGACGCGGTGCTGCTGGGAATGCTTGTCCTCGCGCTGCTGGGATGGAAGAACGTGGGCTGGTCGAGCACCAGCAGCTAAGAGCCGGTTTGCCAAAGTTCGCTTAGCAAATAATGCGGTCAACTATGAATCGGTTAGCTAAGAAACGGCTGGTGTCCTGAGTCTGAAGTTCGCTAAAGAACCATCCTTCGCTTTTGTATCAGGGCACGACTTCCGTCGCGCCGTACAGGGTTTTTGTATCAGGGCACGACTTCAGTCGTGCCGTACAGGGCTTTTGTATCAGGGCACGACTTCAGTCGTGCCGTACAGGGCTTTTGTATCAGGGCACGACTTCAGTCGTGCCGTACAGGTCGCTAAACAGACGGGCTTCAGCCCCTGAGACATCAGTGTTCTGACCGGATAAATCAATCCCTTACACGATGGGGTCCCGCGTAAGCGGGATTGCGGTAGAAGCCCCGGCCTTCAGGCCGGGGAAAACGCAGGCATGAAACTCGTGGCCTTTAGGCCCGGAAATGTACCGGCCCTTGGCTGCCTCCTACTCTATGACTACCGCCTTCACCAGGTTCCTTGGCGCATCCACGTTGACTCCGCGCTGGATGGCAATGAAGTACGCCAGCAGCTGCAGCGGAACAACTTCGAGCATGGGCAGCAGAAATTCGTCGACGGCGGGGATGGCCACCGAATGGCGGCTCAGCGCGGCCACTTCATCATCGCCTTCGACGTGCAGGGCGACGATCGTCGCTCCCTGCTGGTGCATGTCGCGCATCAGCTGCACGGTCTTCTCGTAGCGGAGGCTCGAGTCGGGATCATTACGGTCGCGCGTGACCAACATGACCAGCGGCGTTTCCGGACTGACCAGCGCGTTGGGTCCATGCTTCAACTCGCCGGCCGGAAGGCCTTCAGCCTCAACATAGGCGGATTCCTTCAGCTTCAGAGCGCCTTCGCGGGCGATGGCGTAGTGGATGGCGCGGCCCAGGTAGAGGAACCCGCGCGCGTTGCTGAGGGCGTCCGCGATGCCGCTGATCTCGGTTTCCCAGCGATGCAGGTGCCTCTCCAGCAGTTCGGGGAGTTGCTCCATCTGCTCGCAGTGCGTTGCCACGGCCTGCGCCGTCAGGCGGCCGCGCTGGCGGGCAAGGAACAGCGAGAGCACATAAAGGACGGTGAGTTGGGTGGTGAAGCTCTTGGTCGCCGGGATGGCCACTTCCCTGCCTGCCAGCGTGGGCAGCGAAGCATCGGCTTCGCGGGCCATGGAGGAATTGGGGTTATTGGTAATCGCGACGGTGGCTAATCCACGGGCCTTCGCTTCACGCAGCGCCGCCAGGGTGTCGGCGGTTTCGCCGGACTGGGAGATGACAATCGTGCCGGGATCATGGAGGGTGTGCGTGGAACGGTACATGTACTCGCTGGAGTACTCGACGTCGACGGCGAGGCCGGCGTAGTCCTCGAGCATGATCTCGCCGGCCAGGCCGGCGTGGCGGCTCGATCCGCTGGCAGCGATGACCACGCGCTGGCGTCCGCGCAGGGCCTCGGCGACGGAGCCGAAGGCGGCCGGGTCGAGGTTGCCATTAGGAGCGTAACGGGACATGGTCGCGGCGAGCGCTTCAGGCTGCTCGTAAATCTCACGCAACATGGCGTGCGGAAAGGTGCGCGTCGTGGACATGGACACCTTGAGTTTACCGGAAGCGACGCGGAGGTTCACGGCGGGTCTAGATCCGCGACTTGCGAGAAGGAGCCATTCGGCTCCCTCTGTTGCCCAGCCAGGTTACGGAATGCCCAGCTTCGCTTGCGCCCTACTGAGCCTTCTTCCAGCGCAGGATCGGCTTGCGGGCCGCGGTGGTTTCGTCCAACCGCGAAACCCGTGTCGAATGCGGAGCGTCGAGGATGACCTGCGGGTTCTCCTCCGCTTCGCGCGCGATCTGGCGCATCGCATCGACGAACAGATCCAGCTCCTCGCGCGATTCGCTCTCGGTCGGCTCGATCATCAGCGCGCCGGGAACGATGAGCGGGAACGAAACCGTGTAAGGATGGAATCCATAGTCGATGAGGCGCTTGGCGATGTCGCCGGTGCGCACGCCGTTGCGTGTCTGGCGGCGATCGCTGAAGACCACTTCGTGCATCGAGGGCGTGGTGTAGGGCAGCTCGTACAGGTCTTCGAGCTTTTTGCGGATGTAGTTGGCATTCAGCACCGCGTCCTCCGTGGTCTGCCGCAGGCCATCGGGGCCATTGGCCAGGATATACGCCAGCGCGCGGACGAACATGCCGAAGTTGCCATAGAAGGCGCGCACGCGCCCCACAGATTGCGGGCGGTCGTAGTTGAGATGAAGACGGCCCTCAGCATCTTCCTCAATGACCGGCACCGGCAGGAATGGCTCGAGGATCTTTTTGCACGCAACCGGACCGGAGCCGGGACCTCCTCCGCCGTGCGGCGTGGAGAAAGTCTTGTGCAGATTGAGGTGCATCACGTCGACGCCGAAATCGCCGGGCCGCGTCTTGCCGCAGAGGGCGTTCATATTGGCGCCGTCCATGTAAAGGAGCGCGCCCTTGTCGTGCAGGATGTCGGCGATGCGGTGAATCTCGTTCTCGAAAACGCCGATGGTGGACGGGTTGGTCAGCATCAGCGCAGCGGTCTCGTCAGTCACCGCCTTCGCCAGGGCTTCCACGTCGATACCGCCATTCGGGTTCGACTTGAAGTTGACAACCTCGTAGCCGCACATCGCCGCCGTCGCCGGATTCGTTCCGTGCGCCGAGTCCGGGATAATAACAGTCCGCCGCGGATTCCCCTTCGCTTCGTGGTACGCGCGAACCAGCAGGATGCCGGTAAACTCGCCATGCGCGCCCGCGGCCGGCTGCAGCGTGATCGCGTCCATCCCGGTGATCTCGAGCAGACACTCCCGCAGCAGCCGCATGATGCCAAGCGATCCCTGCGACAGCGCTTCAGGCTGATAAGGATGCGCTTCCGCAATGCCTTCAAGACGCGAGACGAACTCATTGACCCGTGGGTTGTACTTCATGGTGCAGCTGCCCAGCGGATACATGCCGAGATCGATGGCGTAATTCCACGTCGAGAGCCGCGTGAAGTGGCGAATAATCTCAATCTCACTCAGCTCCGGCAACTCCGCGCTCTGCGAACGCTGGGCTTCGCCCAGAAGAGCCGAAGCATCCACTTCGGGCACATCCAGAGGCGGCAGGCGATAGGCCTTCTTGCCGGGCGCGGATTTCTCGAAGCTGAGGCCTTCGTTCTGCGTGAGGTGCGCCGTGACTTTGCGCGGGGTCCCGGTGAATTTTGCTTCCGCTGTCGGTGTCTGGGTCGCCATCGTTAAATCCTCTATCGCGCTGCCACGGCTGTGGGAGTTTGCGCCAGCACCGCGGCTGCCTCGTCGATCTGCTCGCGGCTGGTCAGTTCCGTGGCGCACCACAGCGTCGCGTTGCCCAACTCGGGATACCAGCGCGCCAGCGGCAGACCGCCGACGATCTTGTTTTCGAGCAGACGAGCGTTAATCTGTTCAGCAGGCTCTTCGGTCTCCAGGACAAATTCGTTGAAGCGCGGCGAGCCCGCAAAGAGCAGCTTGCCCTGCGCACCCAGCGCTTTCGCCGCGTAGTCCGCTTTGGCCAAATTCTGCAGGGCCAGCTCGCGCATTCCCTCTTTGCCGTAGACGGTCATGAAGACCGTTGCCATCAGCGCGACCAGTGCCTGGTTGGTGCAGATATTCGAGGTCGCCTTTTCGCGGCGGATGTGCTGCTCGCGCGTCGACAGGGTCAGCACGAAGCCGCGCCGCCCCTGTTTGTCTTTGGTCTCGCCCACCAGGCGTCCGGGCATCTGGCGCACGTACTTCTCTTTTGCCGCAATGACGCCGCAGAAGGGTCCGCCAAAGCTGGGCGCGACGCCATACGACTGCGCTTCCATGATGACGATGTCGGCTTCGACCGGAGGCCGCACGATGCCGAGCGAGATGGCCTCAGAAACCGCGACCACCAGCAGAGCACCTTTTTTATGCGCGATCTCCGCGATGGCCGGAATGTCTTCGATGACGCCGAAGAAGTTCGGCGACTGCACCAGCACGCACGCGGTCTGATCGCTGACGGCGGCATCGAGTGCAGCCAGCTCGAGACGGCCGTTCTCCTCAAAGCCAACTTCCTGCGTCGAGCCCCCCGTCACCGCCTCGCGATGCTGCGCGTAGGTGTGCATCACCTCGCGGTATTCGGGATGCAGCGAGCGCGCCACCACAACACCGTCGCGGCCCGTGACCCGCATGGCCATCATCACCGCTTCAGGACAGGCCGTAGAGCCGTCGTACATCGAGGCGTTGGCAATATCCATGCCGGTGAGCTCGCAGATCATGGTCTGGAACTCGAAGATCGCCTGCAGCGTACCCTGCGTGATCTCCGCCTGATAAGGCGTGTAGGAAGTCAGAAACTCGCCGCGCTGCACAATCGTATCGATGAGCACCGGGCGGTAATGGCGATAGACCCCGGCGCCCAGGAAACTGGCATAGCCATTGGCGTTTTTGGCGGCAGCCGCTTTGAAGTGATCGACGATCTCCGACTCGCCCATCTGGCGCGGAATCTCGAGGTCGCGAGTGAGGCGGTATTCCTCAGGGATGATGGCGAAGAGGTCGTCGATCGAGGACGCGCCGATATCGCGCAGCATCTCGGCGCGTTCGGCGGGCGATTTGGGCAGGTAGCGCATGGAAAACCCAGGGTGCAGCGTTTAGCGTTCAGGGTGCAACGTAATAGGCTAAGCGGCCTGCCTCCAGTGGCAGACAGCAGCGCGAACCTCAGTGTCCGGTTTCTTCTTTCACGTAAGCCTCGTAGTCGTCGGCCTTGAGCAGCGCGTCCAGCTCCGACGGATCGGCCAGCTCGATCTTCATGATCCAGGCAGCGTGCGCGTCGCTGTTGATCTTCTCCGGCGAGGAGGTCAGTTCTTCGTTCACCGCGGTCACCGTGCCGGTCGCCGGCGAGTAAAGATCCGAAACGGCCTTGACCGACTCGACGCTGCCGAAGACTTTGCCCTTTTCGACCTTGTCGCCTACTTTGGGCAACTCGACAAAGACGATGTCGCCGAGAGAATCCTGGGCGTGATCCGTGATGCCGACGGACGCTGACTTGCCGTTGGCCTCGATCCACTCATGCTCGCGCGTATAGCGATAGTTTGCTGGGTATGCCATTGCGATGAAGTTCTCCCTCTCATTGTAAAGGGCAGCCCATCCACAGCCGGGATGCCACAGAATGTGCGCCAGAACGCGATCAAACCGTCGCCGCCGCCGAGGCCTTCTTCGGTTTGCGGTAGAAAGGAATCCCCACGATGCGCGCCTTGACCGGATTGCCGCGGATTTCGACAGCGACCTCAGTGCCCGGCTCGGCATATTGACGGGGTACATACGCCAGCGCGATGTTCTTCTTCAGAAACGGCGCGGGCGAGCCGCTGGTGACGCTGCCGACGGTCTTCCCTGAGGGATCGAGGACCGCGTAGCCGTCGCGGGCGATTCCACGTTCGATAACCTCAAGCCCCACCAGCCGGCGCTCCGGCCCACCCGCAGCCTGCACCTTGTGGAGCGCGTCGGAGCCAATGAACGAACCTTTCTCCAGCTTGCAGAAACGGTCGAGTCCAGCTTCGACAACATTGATGGAATCCGAAATTTCGTGCCCATACAGCGAGAGCGCCGCCTCGAGACGCAGCGTGTTGCGCGCTCCAAGGCCGCAGGGCAGGATTCCGAATTCCTTTCCCGCCTCCATCACCTGGTTCCAGACGTGCTCGCTGGTGGGCTCGCTCGATGGCACGTAGATTTCGAAGCCGTCTTCACCGGTGTAGCCGGTGCGCGCGATGAGCGTATTGGGCAGGCCGCAGACGGTACCCCAGGTGAACCAGTAGAACTTAATTTTCGAGAGGTCCGTCGGCGTCAGCTTCTGCAGCGTCTCGGCGGCACGCGGTCCCTGGATGGCCAGCTGCGTGTAGTAGTCGCTGTAGTCGCTGACGTGGCAGTCGAAGCCCCGTGCGTTGCTGCGGATCCAGTTGTAGTCCTTTTCGCGAGTCCCCGCGTTGATCACCAGCAGATAGTCGTTGTCGCTGAACTTGTGCACGATCACGTCATCCACAAAGGTGCCTTCGGGATACAGAAGCGCCGAGTACTGTGCCTGCCCGACCTGCAGGCGCGAAGCGTCGTTCATCGTCAGGTGCTGTACGGCGGCCAGCGAGCCAGGGCCGCGCAGTTGAACATCGCCCATGTGGCTGACGTCGAAGAGACCGACGCCGGTGCGGACGGCCATATGCTCGGCGATCAGGCCGGAGTATTCGACCGGCATATCCCAGCCGCCGAAGTCGACCATTTTGGCGCCGAGGCGGCGATGCATAGCATTCAGAGCAGTTTTACGAAGCGTGGCAGAGGCAGGCACGGGAAATCCTCGGGTTTCGACGGGGTTGGGAAAGCAGCAGGGAACCTTTGAGGTTACAACCTCCCAGGCTCGCGATCAATGACCGCAGCACGCTGGATCGACGCTGCCGCAGGAGAATGGTAGCCCGCGCAAGCCGCTGCCATCGAGCCGCTACCATGAGATGTGCAGCACCTTTCCATGGCCGAGCTTTTCGCGCTGGTGCTGGCCGTGGCGCCGGTATTCGTCTTTGGATTTGCCGGCGAAGACGCTGCGCGGGCGGTGCAGTCTCTGCCCACCCTTGCTCGGATTGGCCTGCCGGCTGTGCTCGCGATTCCGTGGCTGATCGTCGCGTTGGCAACGGGGAGCTTCGCCGTTCTCTGGCTGCTGATCGATCTGCTGGCGCCGATGGCAATCGCCGGCATGCTGTGGGCGGCGGCCAGGCTCGATCCGGAACAGCGCGGCCACTGGCTCGATTATCTGGTGCTCTTCCCTCTCGGCCTCGCGGTCGATTTGCGATTGCTGGAGCCGGCATGGCCGCACGGCCTCTCTGTACTCGGTAAGCTGGTGCTGCTCGACGCAGGGCTCTATGGCTTCCTGGCAATCCGGCAGCTAAACGGCGTGGGCTTCGATCTGCGCCTGCGCCGGCGCGACTGGGGCATCGGCCTGCGGGAATTCGCTCTGTACACTCCAATCGCTATCCCGCTGGGACTGGCTTTGGGTTTCCTGCACTGGCACGGCGGGATGGCGCATCCGCTGCGAGTGATCCCGATGTGGGTGTTTACGTTTCTGGCCGTCGCGCTGCCGGAGGAAATCTTCTTTCGCGGGTGGATGCAGAACCTGCTGGAGCGGCGGCTGGGCAGAATGGCCGCGCTGATTGTGACGGCGTGCCTCTTCGGTCTGTCGCACTTCAATAAGCGCACCGCCTTCTTCAACTGGCGCTACGTCGTGCTGGCGGCGATTGCCGGCATCTTCTACGGCCGAGCCTGGAGGGCCGACCGCCGCGTGGGTGCCTCGACCATCACCCACGCTACGGTCGACACGCTGTGGGGAGCACTCCTGCGGTAGCAATCGCCAACCAGCTACTGCCTCCCAGCCTCCGCTATTCGCTAAACGCTAATCGCTAACCGCTGTCTCTACCCCCTACACCCTCCCCCCTACACCCTGTTTTCTGCTGTACACTGGCCAGCGGTTCTCACTTCCCGAAAAATCTGCTGAGGAAAGGTGTTTTCCCGTGTTCCGATTCAAGCTGGGTGTAACCGCATTCATACTGCTCGCCATGGCGGGCGCAGCGATGGCGCAGGACCCGACCCTGGCGGCGACTCCGCCCATGGGGTGGAACAGCTGGAACCACTTTGCCGGCGATGTGAATGACGCCGATGTGCGGGCGGCTGCCGATGCGCTGGTCTCCAGCGGCATGCGCGATGCCGGCTACATCTACGTGAACATCGACGACACGTGGGAGGGCGACCGCGACGCCCAGGGCAACATCACCACCAACAGCAAATTCCCCAACATGAAAGCGCTGGCCGACTACGTCCATTCAAAAGGGCTGAAGCTTGGTATCTACTCTGGCCCTGGACCGAAGACCTGCGCCGGCTATCCCGCCAGCTACGGCCACGAGGAGCAGGACGCCAAAACTTACGCCGGGTGGGGAATCGACTACCTCAAGTACGACCTGTGCAGTTACCGGATGATTCTCCGCCAGGAGGCGGGCAAGGACCAGGAAAAGGCCTTCGCCATGGAGAAGGCGGCCTACGAGAAAATGCACCAGGCGCTCCTTGCCACGGGCCGTCCCATCGTCTACAGCCTCTGCCAGTATGGCAACTTCGACGTCTGGAAGTGGGGCGCGGACGTGGGTGGCAACCTGTGGCGCACCACCGGCGACATCAACGATACCTACGACCGCATGGCCGATATCGGGTTCGGCCAGCTCGGCCTCGCGAAGTACGCCGGACCGGGCCACTGGAACGATCCGGACATGCTGGAGGTCGGCAATGGGGGCATGACAGCGGACGAGTACCGGACCCACATGAGCCTGTGGGCGATCCTGGCCGCTCCACTGCTGGCGGGCAATGACCTGAGCAAGATGACCGACGAGACCAAGTCGATCCTGATGAACAAAGAAGTAATTGCCGTCGATCAGGACCGGCTGGGCAAGCAGGGCGACCGTGCCTACGCGGTGGGCATGACTGAGATTTGGGTGAAGCCCCTGGCAGAAGGGGCGATGGCCGCCGGGCTCTTCAACCGCGACAGCGTTGAGCATACGGTGACGCTGCATCTGCGCGACATCGGCTTCACGGATCAGGCGAAGCTGCGGGATCTGTGGAAGCACGAGGACGTCTCGGCCAACAGCGGCAGTTTTACCGCGACCGTACCTCCGCATGGGGTGGTGATGCTGAAGGTCAGCCGGTAGAAGCGAAAGGATCGCTCCCCCTGAATCCGGTTCGGCGTATCCGATCAGCCGGTACTCGGGTAATGGGCTGGCCGTCGGTTCTTCTCGACCTCAATCTCAACACCTGCTAGCTTCGGAAATGGAAGGGATCGTCCAGACGACGGTCCCTTTTCCTTTTGGGGTCCAGATCCCAAAGGCCAGGATTTAAGCTCTTTGAAATCAACGAAGCAGCGATAAACCTCCTCGAATGAACGACCGCTGAATAACCGCCTGTTAACGACTTGATAATTAGCTGCTACAGCGCCCGTTTTCAATGACTCGCTGCGCGGGCTGCCCGGGGGGGTGGGGGCCGGTCATGGGACACATGGCGAGGCGACCCGGGGAAAAGGCCGCGTTTCATCTTCCGCGTAAAATGACAGGTGATGCGATTGCGCCAGGCTGGCAGTTTCAGCCCCGAATTTTCCCCCTCCCCTTTCCCAAATTGGAACTAGACCCCCGATGACTACCTTTCAAATTTCGAACGAAGTTTTGTCGACTCATTTTCGCGAAGAGACTTTTGATGCCTTCCGCCGCTGGGGCTATCTCCAGGCGCATCTCGACCCGCTGGGCCAGTACCTCACTCCCATGGCCGTGCCGGATCTCGATACTGACAACGAATTCGCCATGGAGGCGCGGCAGATCTACTGCGGGGCCATCGGCGCCGAGTTCATGCACATGCCCCAGCGCGAGCGCCGCCAGTGGATCGCCGAGCGGATGGAAGCCGAGGCGCCGGCCGTCGACGAGCAGCGCATCCTGCGCCTGCTGACCCGCTCCGATCTTTTCGAGCAGGTCATCCAGTCGCGCTATCTGGGGACGAAGCGCTTTTCGCTCGAAGGCGTCACGGCGCTGATTCCCTTTCTGGATGAATTGCTCAATCGCGCCGCGGAGCTGGGTGCGGAGCGCTCGGTGATGGGCATGAGCCATCGCGGCCGGCTGAGCGTCATGGTGAACACCTTCGGCAAGCCGCCGGTGGACATCTTCGCGAAATTCGAGGACGTCGATCCGCGCAGCATCCTGGGCGGCGGCGATGTGAAATATCACGTGGGCGCGACAGGCGAATTCCCTGCCCGCAACGGGCGCACCATCGCGCTTCATCTGGTGTCGAACCCAAGCCACCTCGAGGCTGTTGATCCAGTGGCCATGGGCCGGGCGAAGGCGCGCCAGGACCGTGTGGGCGCAGACGGAATCCATCGCGTGCTGCCGGTGGTGATCCATGGCGATGCCGCGTTCGCAGGCCAGGGAATATGGGCCGAGACGATGAATCTGGCTGACATCGATGGATATTCAGTTGGCGGCGGGGTTCACATCGTGGTGAATAACCTGATCGGGTTTACGGCCGAGCCGGATGAGTCGAACTCGACGCGCTTTTCGACGGACCTGGCGAAGCGGCTCTCGATTCCCATCTTCCATGTCAACGCGGAAGATCCCGCGGCGGTGGTGAGGGTAGCGACGCTGGCAGCAGAGTATCGCTTCCGGTTCCAGAGCGATGTGGTGGTGGACCTGATCGGGTATCGCCGCCACGGGCACAGCGAAGTCGACGACCCCACGGTGACCCAGCCGCTGCGCTATGCGCGCATCAAGAATCATCCGCCGCTGCATGAGCTCTACGCGCAGCAGATCGGAACCGATGCGTCCGCGCTGGTCAAGGAGATGCAGGCGGAGTTCGCCGACGCGCAGAAAGCCGCCAAGGCGGTGCGAAAGAAGCCGGTGCTGGTAGAGATGCCCGACTACTGGAGCCGCTATCACGGCGGCACCTGGAAGCCGGAGCTGGAAGTGGATACGGGCCTCGATGCGCAGGCCATCCGCGGCATCGCGGACAAGCTGTCGACGTATCCGGAAGGCTTTCACATCCATCCCAAAATCAAAAAGTTGCTGGAGCAGCGGGCGGGGATGGGCCGTGGCGAGCATCCCTTCGACTACGGCATGGCGGAGGCAGTGGCGTTTGGATCGCTTCTCGAGAGCGGCACCCCGGTACGGCTGAGTGGGCAGGACAGCCAGCGCGGAACGTTTAATCAGCGGCACAGCGTGCTGATCGATATTGAGAACGAGCAGCGGTGGGTGCCGCTGAATCATCTCGATCCCAACCAGGCGCCGTTCAGCGTGTACAACTCCATCCTCTCGGAGGCGGGCGTACTGGGCTTCGAGTACGGCTACAGCCGCGACTATCCCGAAGCGGTGGTGCTGTGGGAAGCGCAGTTCGGCGATTTCGCCAACGGCGCGCAGATCGTCATCGATCAGTTCATTGCTGCGGCCGAAGACAAATGGGGACTCCTCAGTGGCGTGGTGATGCTGCTGCCCCACGGCTACGAAGGCCAGGGGCCGGAGCACTCCAGCGCACGCGTGGAGCGGTATCTGCAGCTGGCGGCACGCGACAACATCCAGGTCTGCCAGCCCTCAAACGCCGCGCAGTACTTCCATCTGCTGCGCAGGCAGGCTCTGCGGTCGTGGCGCAAACCCCTGGTGGTCTTCACGCCCAAGAGCATGCTGCGGCATCCGGATGCGGTTTCGCCGCTCCAAAATTTCACGCGGCCGCGGTTCCTGCCGGTGATTCCGGAGACGGAAGTGCAGAACGCCAGGCGGCTGCTGCTGGCCACGGGCAAGATCGGACACGAACTGCGGGTAGAGCGGGCGAAGCGCAAGGATTCCCCGGTGGGGATTATCTTCGTGGATCAGCTGTATCCCTGGCCCGAAGCGGAGCTGAAGTCCGCCATCGAGGCACATCCGCAAGCGCACGAAGTGGTCTGGGTGCAGGAAGAGCCAGCCAACATGGGTGCCTACTCGTTCGTGATGCCGCGGCTGCGCCGCCTGGCCGGCGAGCGTCAGGTACTGAGCGTGAAACGCTCCTCGGCGGCGAGCCCGGCGACCGGTTCAGCCAAGGCGCATGAGATGGAGCAGAAGACGCTGATCGATCTTGCGCTGACCACCCGCGGTTGAACCACACGCCCCTGGCGCTACGCCGGGGGCGGTCACACCTCAGCCGCGCAGGTTCACGAAGCCGCCGTCCAGAGGATAGTCGGCACCTGTGACGAAGCTGGCCTGATCGGAGCAGAGCCAGACGGCGAGGTTGGCGACTTCTGACGGCTCAGCCATGCGCCCGATGGGCTGCGCCTGCCCCAGCTTTGCCATCATCTCCTGCTCGCGGCCTGGATAGTTCTTCGCCACAAAACCGTCGACGAAGGGCGTATGCACCCGCGCCGGAGAGATGGCATTGCAGCGGATGTGGTCGTGTAGCAGGTCGCGGGCGATGGAAAAAGTCATGGCCAGCACCGCGCCCTTGGTTGTTGAGTAGGCAAAGCGGTCGGGCAGTCCGGCAGTTGCGGCAATGGAGGCCATGTTGAGAATGACGCCTCCGCCCTGCTGCTTCATGGCTTCAGCGACAGCGCGTGTACACAAATAGACGCTGCGCACGTTGATACGCATGAGCCGATCGAAGTCTTCTTCGTTGGTGCTGGCGACGGTGCCCACGTGCGCAACGCCTGCATTATTCACGAGGATGTGCACCGGTCCGCGATCGAAGATGCGATCGAAGACCTGACGGACACTGGCGGCGTCGGCAACGTCGCAGGCCCAGGATTCAGCGCGGCCCCCGCTCGAAGTGATGCTTTGCGCAGCGGCGCGGGCTCCCTGCTCATTGAGGTCGACGATGTGCACGGACGCTCCCTGCCGGGCAAAGGCGGTTGCGATCGCGAGGCCGATACCGCTGGCCCCCCCGGTGATGACGGCGGTCTTGCCGTGGAGAAGCTGCGTGGTCTCGGATGTTTCTTTGCTCATGCGAGGTCTGATTTCCTCAGAAGAATTCGGCCGGCAGACAACAGCGTGCGGCGAAGAAGCGCTTCCCTGCACCGAAGGACCATCCTAAATCTTGAATCAGAGAGCACTCAACACGTACAAGGGTAAAGAAACTGTTCAGTCGTCAGGCCAGGGTGATTCGGCTGGACGAATCGCAATATAAAGTGCTTGTAGAGGAACAATTCCTTTGAGCGAGCTGCGCATCACGAATGTCCACGCGATCGATCTGCGCTTTCCGACCTCGCGGGAGAGCATCGGATCGGACGCGATGAACAAAGATCCCGATTATTCGGCGGCATATTGCATTCTGGAAACCAACCACGGACTGCGCGGCTTTGGGTTGACCTTCACGCTGGGACGGGGAACCGAACTGTGCGTGGAGGCGCTGCGCTACCTGTCGCGCTGTGTGCAGGGGCGCACGCTGAGCTCGATCACCGATGACTTCTGCGCCTTTAGCCGCGAAATGACCGGGGATACGCAATTTCGCTGGCTGGGGCCGGAGAAGGGTGTGATCCACCTCGCGACGGCGGCGCTGATCAACGCGGTTTGGGATCTGTATGCGCGGGCGGAAGGTAAGCCGCTGTGGAAGCTGCTGGCGGACATGGAGCCAGAACAGATCGCGAGGGTGGTCGACTTCCACTACATCAGCGACGCGCTCAGCCGCGACGAAGCGATTGCCCTGTTGAAGGAGCGGCGCGCAGGGATGGAAGATCGGCTGCTGCGCCTGGAGAATGAGGGGCTGCCGGCTTACACAACTTCTGCGGGATGGATTGGGTTCAGCGACGAGAAGATTGCACGGCTGTGCGATGAAGCGCTAGCTGAGGGTTGGAACCATTTCAAGCTTAAGGTAGGCGGAGCCCCGGCGGATGATCTGCGCCGGGCGCGGCTGCTGCGCTCGAAGATTGGCCCTCAGCGCAAGCTGATGATGGACGCCAATCAGAAGTGGGATGTGGAAGAAGCCATCCTGCGCACGTGCGAGCTGGCCGAGGTCGATCCCTGGTGGATGGAGGAGCCGACCAGTCCCGACGATGTTCTGGGGCATGCGCGCATTCGCCGCGAAGCCGGCGGCATACGCATCGCGACCGGCGAGCATTGCATGAACCGCGTGCTTTTCAAGCAGTTCATGCAGGCCGGCGGCATGGACGTTTGCCAGATCGACAGCTGCCGGCTGGCGGGCGTTAATGAAAACATTGCCGTGATCCTGCTGGCGGCGAAGTTCGGGATTCCGGTGTGTCCGCATGCTGGCGGTGTGGGGCTTTGCGAGTACGTGCAGCATCTCGCGGCATTCGATTACCTGCGGGTATCGGCAACGCTGGAAGATCGGGTAGTAGAGTTTGTCGATCACCTGCACGAGCATTTCGTGGATCCGGTGCGCGTGCGCAACGGACATTACCTGCTGCCGCGGCAGCCGGGCTACAGCATTGAGATCTTCGCGGAAACACTGCGCGATTACAGCTACCCTGACGGAAGGATTTGGAGAACATAGATGAAACTTGTAACTTTCCGCGGCGCGGACGGATCCGTGAAACCCGGTCTTCTGCAGGACGATTCGATTCTTGACCTCACATCGGCTGGCTTCAGCGATGCTCTGGAGGCCATTCGCCAGGGAGCCGAGGCGCTTCAGCGAGCCGCCGCCGCCGGCAAGGGACCGCGGATTCCCGCGGCGCAGGTGCAGTTGCTGGCTCCGATCCCCAGGCCGCCGCGGATCTTCTGCGTAGGGTTGAACTATCGGGATCACGCCGTCGAGTCGAAGATGGAGATCCCCAAAGTGCCGACGATCTTTATCAAGCTCCCTTCGGCGGTGGTTGGCCCGGACGCGGAGGTTCGCCTTCCTTCAATAACAAAGCAGCCGGATTATGAGGCGGAGTTTGCCATCGTGATCGGAAAACCGGGGCGCAGGATTTCTGCGGAGCACTGGCAGGATCACGTCTTCGGCTACACCATTCTGAACGACGTGAGCGCGCGCGATGTGCAGCTGTCAACGTCGCAGTGGATTCTGGGCAAGAGCTTTGATACGTTCTGCCCGATCGGACCGGCCATTGTGACGAAGGACGAGATCGCCGATCCGCATGCGCTCGATGTTCGAATGACCATCGGCGGCGAGGTGCTGCAGCACTCGAACACGCGCGAGCTGATCTTCAAGGCGCCAGAGCTGATCGCCTATATCTCGGCGGTCACACCGCTCGAGGCGGGCGACATTATCAGCACGGGAACGCCGGCGGGCGTCGGGTTAGGACGGAATCCGCAGCGCTGGCTGACGCCAGGCGAAGTGATGATCGCGGAGGTGGACGGAATAGGACGGCTGTCCAATCCGGTGGTAGCGGGAGAGTAGACAGGTCGCCGCGGAGCGGCGATCCGGCTGTGCCGCCCAAGCCAGCATTCAGGCCGACCTGCGTGGGTTGTTCGTAGGCTCCTGCTGGAGCTCGTGAACGCGGACGGTCGCCTTCCGCACCTGTGCTGCCGTGAAATGATTCGAGTGACGGCAATGAATGCAGATAATGGGAAGGCTCTCTTCGGGATCCGGCGTATCGAAGGCCACTTCTTCGGGATTGACCTTTCCGAGGATGGAGCGGATTCCACAATGGGCACAGTCTGCGACCCAATAGGTCTGCAGCTTTGGTGGTGGTCGATGCGGTCGTCCGCTGGGCGGACGCTGGAATAGAAAGTCGAACATAGTTATCCGTCAGAGACGCCTGGGAGATTGCGTCCACTTGCTTACGGCTGGGGTTCCATAGAGCAGAGTAGAGACCGGAAGGCGCGGAAGCCATTCCCCGATGGCAGCGGCTCGGTAACACAAAATGGGTGCAGGGTGTGGTTACCGCAGAGTTAGTCGGCGAAGAGCGCGGGGGCATCGCTTTGCGATCAGGGAATGCGGTGGCGCAGGTAGCGGTTCCAGTACATGAGCAGACCGGTGACGGCAAGCGCGGCAAGGGCGAGGCCGAGAACGAACCAGAGGATGCGGAACGGCAGTCCCCAGAGGGTGCCGAAATGCAGCGGATGCATAGACCACATGATCCAGTCACCGAGAGTCTGATTACTTCCATAGTGCCAGACAGCGAGCACGCGGCCGCTGGTGGCGTCGAGGGTGACGATATCGCGGTGGGAGAAATCGCCCGGTGTGCGCAGATCCATTTGAGCCCAGAGGGTGGCGCCGGTGAGCGAGGGATCGCTGAGGCCGAAGAGGCGTGCGTGCGGCGAAGCCTGCTCAGCAGCAGCAACAATGTTCGCCAGCGGAGCGCGCGTGCTGATCGCGGGCGGCGCAGGCAAGGGAGGAGACAACATGCCTTTCAGAGGAAAGACCGCGTTCACCGCGGCCTCGAATTGCCGGTACCAGCCAAAGTAGACGCCGGAGATGCCCCACCAGCAGAGAATAAAGAGGGTCCAGAAACCGACGGCGTGATGCAGGTCGAAATTGATGCGCCGCCAGTTGTGGCGGAAGCTGAATCCTAAAGCGCGCGTCCAGTTCCTGATGCCCTGCCACCAGAGAAAGAGACCGGTGATACAAAGCGCCAGAAGCACGATGGCGCCCACGCCATTCACCTGTTCTCCATGCGCGCTGCCCAGAAGGAGATAGAAATGGAGATCATGAACCCAATTCACCCAGGTGCGCGGCTGGCGGTGAACCGCTGCCGTGACCGGGTCCGCGACGAAATTAATGTCGTTGCGCTGCGAGCCAGTAGCTGTGATCTGAAAGGCCGGAACGGCAGGATAGGGTCGGATGAGGTATGTGGCCGTGCAGCCGCGGCAGATTTGGGCAAACTGCTGCATGACCTCAGGAATCGAGGCGATATGGGCAGGGTCGTAGCGGGACAAGCCGGCCGGGAGAGTGGTTGCCGTCAGGTTGTCTTCGAAGACAAGAATGCTTCCGCTGACGGCGATGACGACCATGTAGAGCGACAGAGCGATGCCGGCCCAGAGATGAATCTGGAAGAAGACGCGACGAAGCAGGAGCTTTTTCGGGTGATGGACCAGTTCGCGAAGAAAAGGCATGGGCCGGTTTACTTCCCGAGATGCTGATCGTACCAGGCGAGGATGCGAGTAAGCGAGTCGATCTGATGCTCGCGCTCGGTGAAGATGTGCGGCTCGCGCGGATACGTCACCATAACGGCATCTTTTCCCATGAAGCGCAGGCCATGATAGAACTCCTGCCCCTGCGAGGTGGGCACGCGAACGTCGGCCTCGCCATGGAGTACAAGCACCGGGGTATGGCACTGGTCGAGGTAGCGGACCGGCGAATGCTTGTCGTACATCGCAGCGTTGCCGGCCAGCGGTCCCATGTAGCTCCGCGAAAAGCTCGGGGAGATGTCGGTAGTGGTCGCCATGCTGAAGAGGTCGGTCACGCCGGCGCCCACCATGCCCGCCTTGAAACGGTCGGTGTGCGTCACCGCCCAGGCGGTCATGAAGCCGCCAAAGCTCCATCCGCCGATGGCCATGCGGTTCGGGTCGGTGATGCCCTGCACAATGAGGTAGTCGACCCCGGCCATGATATCGGCAAAGTCCTCGCCGCCCCAGTCCTGATAATCGGCCTCGGTGAATGCGGGCCCCTGGCCATCGGAACCACGCGGATCGGGCAGCAGGACGACATAGCCGTGAGAGGCCAGCATGGTGGCGTAGTTATACCAGTTGCCGTTGAAGCCGACGGTCCACGCCTCTTCAGGGCCTCCGTGCACGTGGACGATGGTTTTGTAGCGGACGCCGGACTGATACCCGGGCGGCAGCACGACGACCCCATAGACGGTGCGATGATCGTGAGGATTCTGCCAGGAGATTTCGCGCTGGGTGCCGAGGTTCCACTGCGCGACCTGCGGATTCGTGGAGGTTATTGCCTGGGAACGGCCATCTTTCCAGACATAAACTTCAGCCGGGGAGGCGGGCGTATCGCCGAGGAAGGCCACGGTGTCGCCATCGGGGCTGGTGTGGAATTCTTCGATGTTGACCTCGATGCCGGGCAGCGGCTTGACGGTGAAGGACGGGGTATCTACCTCGACGGCTTCTGTGTGGGCGTGTATATATTCTGCGACCCAGAGATGGCCGCCGGAGCCAAGCCAGAGCATATGCGAGATCGTGCCGGGCAGTTTGTCTTCGAGACGGATCTCATGACCGTCGGCAAGATTCTTCACGAGGTGCTCGTCGGTAATACCCAGCTTTGTGAAGCGCGAGAAGGCGACCTGCTTGCCATCTTGAGAGAAGACGGGCGGAGTGTAGCCGGAATGCTCCTCTATCGTGCGGGTGACGGCACCCGATTTGGTATCGATGAGAACGACTTTGGAGACGCGCCAATAATCGTCAATACGCGGTGTGGGCGAGACCCGGGCTACGATCGTGGAGCCGTCGGGCGACCAGTCAATGGCATCGACGTTGATGTCCCCGGTGGTGAGCAGACGAGCTTCGCGCGCGGTGAGATCGTAGATCCAGAGACGATCGTAATGGTATTCGCGGTCGACGAGGTCCTGGTCGTTCTTCGCAGCTTTGCGCGCACGCTCCTCAGGCGTATCGGTATCGGTGCGGACAAAGGCGATGAACTTACCATCCGGAGACCACTTAAAGAAGCGAACGCCGCCGGGGAGGTTGGTGAGAGGCTCGGCTTCGCCACCATTGAGCGCTATCCACCAAAGTTGCATGCCCTTTTTTGCCGAGTCGGAATCCTCCTTCGGCGGCGGGGTCAGGTCCGGGCGCGCAGAGCCGGGAGCAATCGTGAAATGCCACGGAGAAGTTTCAGCTTCGGCAAGCGGATTGGGACGGTCGGAAAGAAAGGCGAGATGGGTTCCGTCGGGCGACCAGTCCGGAGCATTTTCGGCGAAGGCACTGTAGGCGAAGGGACGGGCTGTGCCGGGTCGATCCGCAGAGGCCAACCAAATGTGCGCATCGCGATGCTTGCCGGCCGCAACTGGTACATCGACGGTGTAAGCGACGAGCGTGCCATCAGGCGATACGCGAGGCGCTTCGACCCTCTTCAGATTCGCGATGTCGCCAGGCCGGACCGGGCTTTTCTGCGCTACAGCGCTCTTCGGGATGGCTGCGAAAGAGAACAATGCGGCGAGGGCAAAAAGGGCGTTCGGCGAAACTGAACGACGCAGAGGAGAACGGCGCATGAGCGACTCCTGGCAGATGCAGAGCGGATTCATCGGGCATTCTCCGGCAGGTGAAGCTGCCATGTGAGGAATTCCAGTTCGTTGGCGGTTTGTTCGGTTTCGGCGTCGGCGGAGAGCGTTCCGGAGTGGCCGGACTTCGTATCGTACAGCAGCAGAACCGGCTTTCCTGAACTGGTAGCACTTTGCAGCGCAGCCGTCATCTTACGGGCGTGGGAAGGATCGACACGGGTGTCGCCGTCGCCACTGACAAACAGGACCGCCGGATAGGCTGTTCCTTTTTTAACGTGCTGGTAGGGCGAGTAGCCGTACAGCGTCCGGAACTGATGAGGATCGCTCACCGAGCCGTATTCGCTCACCCACCAGCGTGCAATGGAGAAGCGCTCGTAACGGATCATATCGATCAGCGGATAGCGGCCGATGACGGCGCCAAAGAGCTCCGGATGCTGCGTCAGCGACGCGGTGACCAGCAGGCCGCCGTTGCTGAGTCCCTGGATAGCAAGACGAGAGGGCTCGGTGTAGTGCTGGGCAATGAGCCAGCGCGCGGCGTTGGCGAAGTCGTCGAACGAATTCTGCTTCTGATCGAGTTCTCCGGCCTTGTGCCAGTCCTCGCCGAATTCATTGCCACCGCGAATATTCGCCACCGCATAGACGCCGCCGCGCTCGAGCCATACCGCTTCCTCGGCAGAGAAGGTGGGAAGCTGGGCCCAGTTAAATCCGCCGTAGCCGTAGAGGAGCACGGGGAGATTGCCGTTGGGTTTGACGTCGCGGCGGTGGGCGAGAAACATTGGGATGCGCGCGCCACCGGTAGAGCTATACCACACCTGATCGATGACGACATCGCGCAGGGCGGCAGGAACAGAGGGGACCGAGATAGGATGAACTCCGGAGGGGGTCCAGCAATAGAAACTGGTAGGTGTTTGAAACGAGGTCCAGGAGAAGCAGACATTTGGGGAACCAGCATCGGCGTCTACTGTGGCAACGGATCCAACGCCGGGTAGTTGAACCGGCGGAGCGGAGTGGCCGTCGAGAGAATAGACCAACAGCTCCGAGTGCACCTGATGCATGGCGTTGACAATGAGACGGTCGGCTGTCGGCGCGATGCTCTCGATGGTGCTGTCAGCCGCTTCGGGAACCAGAAGCTTCCAATGCGACTGCCCCGGGTTATCGAGATTGGCCGCGAAGATGCGGCCTCTTCCGGCCTTCCAGTCAGTTTCGATGTAGAGGGTGCGATCAGCGATAGCCCCGTTGAATGTGGCGTCAATGCCTTCGACGACGGTTTGGAAAGGCGCGGCGCTGTGCAGATCCTTGAGATATAGGTCGGTGGCGCCCGACGCGCCGTGGAGCACCGTTGCGAGCAGATACCCGCCATCGGGGGAGAGGCTGGCGGCAAGAAGCCGGGTGGCGTCGAGTTGATTGCCGAAAAGGATCGAGTCATCGGCGATGGGATGACCGAAAACATGGCGGAGGAGACGCGGGCCGGCTTCGTCGAATTTAACGTAAAAAACTGCAGAGCTGTCCGGAGCAATCGGCAGCGACCAGTACAGATAGCGCGCTTCGGGGAGGATGTCGGTATCGCGACCGGTTTGAAGATTCCGGAAACGGATGCTGAGCTGGTCGCGGCCGCCACGACGCACTCCATAGGCCAGCAGGGTGCCATCGGTGGAGACGTTGAGCAACTCCACTGTTGTCGACGGATCGTTGCTTATGGTGGATGGATTAATGAGCAGTTGATTACGGCCCGTTGCGCCATCGCGGACGAAGATACTGGCGTTCTGCTGTCCGGCGAGCTTCTTCTCAATGAAGTAGCGCCCGCGACGATAAAGGACGCGATGCTCCTCTTCGAGATTGACCAACCCACGGATGTCGCGTCGCAGGGATTCCATGCCGGGACGCGAGGACAGTAGCGTCTGCGTGTAGTACTGCTGGGCAGCGATCCAGCTGCGGGTGGAGGGACTAGCGGCGTCTTCCAACCATTGATAGGGGTCGCTAATGGTTACGCCATGCAGGGTGGTGGCGACATCAATAGATCTTGTCGGCGGAGGAGCCACCGACTGAGCGGACAGCAGCGTTGCCGAAACGAGTAGAAGCACCGGTCCAACGCACAACGCGGGTCGCGGCGAAAAGAACCTGCTCATGGGCTTCTCCTTGCGACTGCCCGTGCGCATGAGGGCGAGGCTTAGGCAGCCGGCCCCCATGCATGGCGATGGCTAGAACTGCAGCTTCAACGCGAACTGCAGCGATCGCGGCGCGCCGATTTGATAAAGACTGCTGTAACCACCGTCGGCGCCTCCTCCTCCGAGGCTGGCAGCGAGGGTTTGCGAGGAGATGCCGAAATAGGGACTGGTGAGAATGTTGCGCCCGTCGTTGACACCGACGTCGCCGAACAGTGGATGGTTGAAGACATTGAAGGCTTCGGCACGGAAGAGCAGACTCATCGACTCGTGAATGGGGAACTCACGGCGCAGAGCAAAGTCTTCCTGCCAAACGTCGAAGCCCCGCACCGCGTTGCGGGCCAGATCGCCCTGGCTGAAGTCGTTGGCAGGAGTGCTGAAAGCGGCTGCGTTGATGATCTTGCCGCCGGGCGCCGAAGGATCGCGGACATAAAATGGCTGGCCGGTCACCACGTTGGGCCGTTGGTTGATGGCGGTCTGATTCCAGATCAGGCCGTAGGAGTAGACGCCGGTGGTGATGGTGATGGGCGCCGCAGAGTTAGACCGGAAGAGGCTGTCGGCGGCCCAGCCGTTGCTCACGTAATTCAGCAGCGAGCTGTTGCGGTGGGTGCCGGGCAGCTGATAGGTGATGGCATTGGTGAAGGTGTCACGGATGTCGTAGTCGCTGTCGCCGTAGTCGAGACTGGGACTATAGATCGTATGGTACGGGATGGGGAGCGCCACACTGGAGCCGTTGTCCAGTGCATGTGCCCAGGTATAAGTGGCGAGCACCTGAAGATGCTGCCAGAGGTTTTGCTTAAACTCTACCTGCAGGGCGTTGTAATTGGACTTATCGCTGTTGGTGGTGACATCGAGATATTGGAAGTTGGCATTACCGCCCATCGCCGGAGTCAGCATTTCATTGCGGAGCAGATCGCGGCCAAGATTGCCAACATAGGTGACCTGAAGGGAGCGACTCGACCCGAGGTCCTGCTGTATGGATGCGTTCCACATATAGACAAGGGGATCCTTCAGATTCGGGTCAAAGGCGAAGACGAAGGTGTAGGGGGGATCCAGGGTGAACGGGATCGGAGCGGCCGCAGCCTGACTGAGCGGATAGATTCCCGAGGTTCCGTAAAGGTATTCCGAGCGCGAGTAAGGGAAACCGAGCGTGCCCTGAGCGCCCTGGGAATCGCCGAGGCCGTAGAAGAGCCCAAAGCTGCCGCGGAGCACAGATTCATGGCCGGGATCCTGGCGCAGGACCCAGGAAGCGCCGACGCGTGGCGCGAAGTTGTGTTTGCTGGCGTGCCAGAGCGGTGTGCCCTGCGGGGCGAGAGCGACGTTCGCCGGGTCGTTCAGGTTGGTTGCGGTAAAGAAGGGATGACCCGTGGCTTCGGTGGGCGGAGGATCGTAGTCCCAGCGCAGGCCATAGTTGAGAGTCAGGCGCGACGAGACCTGCCACGCATCCTGAGCGAAGAAGGAAAGGTCATTGAAGACAGGTTTGAGGATGGAGGTATCGGTGGAATCGACCCCGGCGTAATCGGGAATCTGCGTCTGCACGAGAGTCTGGACGCTGGGGAAAGAGTAGGAAATATCCCAGGGACGATAACCGTTGGTGGGAGTAAGGTGCCGATCGTCGACCCCGAATTTCAGGTTATGGCTGCCGCGGGTCCAGCTTAGAGTATCGACGTAGTTCAGCTGGCGCTGATGGTTGGTGGCATCGTTGCCTACGTAGTAATCAGTCGTCCCGTCGTCAAAGAAAAGTGCGAAGACCGACGTCTGAATGTTGTAGTTGGGGTTCGACTGGAAGAGATAGGCGCTGCTCGGAATCGAAGCTCCCCCAAAGGCAATCGGCACGACGGTGGTAGCACCTTTGGCATGGCTGATGTTGAAGCGGAAATCATCGACGAGCGTGGGGCTGAAGATATAGGTGGCGCCAGCCGTGATGGTATTGACGTTGGAGATAGTACTGCTGTAGGTGGAGCGGGTGTAGAAGTTAAATGCGCCGTACTGCGAACCGTTGGAGGGCGCATCGTCACCGCGGATGAAGAGGCTGAGTTTGGTGGTTGGGTTGTAATCCAGGCGCAGACTCGTGGCGTCAAGCTTGGAGGGATTGGAATAGGTGGCAAAAAACTGCCCTACCCACTGACCAGCGACATCCTGGCCAGCTGACGGAAGGGGATAAGCAGCGAGCAGCGGTGCCACCACGGAGTTGGCCTGGCTTCGCGCGTAGGTAGTGGGGACGACATCGGTCGCAGACTGCGGTACACGCAGACGCAGGCCTTCATAGGAAAAGAAGAAGAAGAGCTTGTCGCGGAGGATGGGGCCGCCGACGACTCCGCCGAAGTCATTCTGCTTCTCGGCCGTGCGCGGCAAACCCTCGTCGTTGTTATACCAGGAGTTCGCATCGAAGACATCGTTGCGGATGTATTCGAAGGCGGTTCCGTGAAAGCGATTGGTACCGCTGCGGGTGATGATGGAGAGCTGCGCGCCTGGGGTGCGGCCGTACTCGGCATCGAAGGAAGACGTCTGCATCTTGTATTCCTGCATGTCGTCGATCGAGACCAGGTTATTGTAGCCGCCATTGTTACTGGTAGCCTGCGCAGCACCTGCACCGGCGGAGCCCAGATAAACATTGCTGCCCTGCGTGATGCCGACATTGGCGCTGACTCCGTCGATCGAGAAGTAGTTGGCGTCGGTCCGTTGGCCATCGATGCTGAACTGGCCAGCGTTAGTGTAGTAAGTCTTGGCGTTGACGTTGCCGGGAGTCAGCCCGATGAGCGCCTGGAAGCTGCGGCCATTGAGGGGCATGTTCTCGATAAAGCGGCGGTCGACGGTCGTGGTAACAGAAGACGAGGTTTCAAGCTGCTCGGTTTCGGCGCTGACGTTGACGGTCTGGTTGGAGGATCCGACGGCCAGCGTGAAGTTCTCAGCCAGAGTGTCCTGCGTGTGGAGTTCGACGTCCTGGATCACGCTTTCCTTGAATCCGGGTGCCTGCACATCGATTTTGTAGTGGGCAGGTCGCAGGCTGGAGAAGGCGAAATCTCCGTTAGAACCGGATTTGCCGGTGCGCGCGATGTTGGTGCCGAGATCGGTGATGGTGATGACCGCGCCGGAGACAACTGCCCCCGAGGCGTCGGTGACGTGGCCGTTGATGCTGCCGGTTTCATTCTGAGCAGCAAGCTGCACAGCAGAGAAAGGCGCCCAAAGGGAGACTAAGCAGATCCACAGGAGAAATCTTCGCGTCATGTTACACCTCCAATAATGTCGCTTTACCTGAACTGCGGCTTCTGGTCCGGCTCAGATGGCCTTCAGCATCCGGGACCAAACGCACGTGGCCCGAATGGCTTCGCTCTACGTGGAGCGGGCGTGGTTATGTTTGCGAATCAACGCAGCGAGTTCATGGTCGTGCGCCGACTCGTGAGTTTCGAGGACCTCTGCAACAGCAAGGACATCGCGCAGAGGCTCATCCTGGCCCAGCTTGAACTTGGCCTCAATCTGATTGACCCGAATACGAAAGCCAGCGATGGAGGCGAAACGGCGGGTGATCTCCGAACGGGGGATTTCACTTGTGCGCCAACCATCGGGATGATGGGATTCCATGCGCTCGGTCAGATCCTGAAGCGACCGGTCGAGCACAGGCTCATCCTGCAGTTCCAGCGTTCCGGTACAGTGAACCGCCGTGTAGTAGTAGGTGGACGGCATGTCGCGTTTGGGGTACCAACTAGCCGTTACATAGCTCCAGGGGCCTTCGAAAACAGCCAGCACCTGACCCCCGCCGCCTTGTTCGACAAAGCGGGCATGCTCGTTGCCGCGCGCGATATGGCCAACCAGAATCGGGCTGTCCGCCTCGCGATCAAGAAGCAGCGGCAGATTCGTGGCAAAGGGTACGTCGGGCCCGTTGCTCAGGAGCAAAGCCCAGGGGTTCTGCTCGATCAGATCGAGCGCGTCCTGCGGCGAAGCGGGACGCCAGCATGGGCGAATGAACACGAACGGCACTCCTTTACGAAGAGATAGAACTGCCAACAACAACCGCGTCTGCGTTGCACCCGGGGAAACGGGGGCCTGGCAAAGGGACGATTATGGATGGCGGACGACTTCGCCACCAACCACCACGATCGCAGCCCTGGTGTTTTCGATCTCTACCGGATCGATGTGAAAGATGTCCTGAGACAGAACGTCGAAATCCGCGAGTTTGCCAGGAGCGAGGGAGCCTTTAATGTCGTCCTGACTTTCGGCGTAGGCCGAGCCCACGGTGTAGGCGTGGACCGATTCAGGCACGGTGAGTTTTTGCTCCGGAAACCAGCCATTGGGATTCTTGCCATCGAGCGTGCGGCGGGTGACCGCAGCATAAATAGTGGCAAAGGGATCGATGGGCGCGACGAACCAGTCGGTACCGAAGGCCAGGACAGCGCCGGAATCAAGCAGCGACTTAAAAGCATAGGTGGTTTTGGCGCGCTCGTGCCCGATGCGGCGCTCTGCCCAGCGGCCGTCGTCGATACAGTGATAGGGCTGCACTGAGGCAATGACATGCAGCTGCCCGAAGCGGGGTATGTCTTCGGGGCGCAGATGCTGCGCGTGTTCGATGCGAAGCCGGCGGTCGGCCGGACCGTCCTCCTCCTCAAGCTTCTGATAGAGGTCGAGGATGGTCTTGTTGGCGCGATCGCCGATGGCGTGTGTGGCAATGTGCAGGCCGGCGCGATCGGCTCCCTGCAGATCGGCGAAGAATTGCCGCGGATTCGCCAGCTGTTCTGTGGGCAGTCCGGAGTTTCCTGGAGCATCGTTGTAGGGCTGGAAGAACCAGGCAGTGCCGGAGCCGAGAGAGCCGTCGGCGAACGCCTTGAGAGAGCCGATAACCAGCGTGTCGTTGCCGAAGTTGGTCATCAGGCCGAGGTCGGCGAGGCGACGGTAATGGTCCAGGGGAAAGCGCGCAGAGACGCGAACCTTGAGTTCGCCCTTGCTCAGGAGCCGCTGATAGCCGCGGACGACGAGGGCCTGCATATCGGCGGCTTTGGAGCCGGTGAAGCCCATGTCCTGCACACTGGTGACACCGCTGTCGAGAGCATATTTCTGCGCAGCCAGAATGGCTTCATCGACCTGGCGGTCGGAGGGAGGCGGAATGACGCGCTCTACCAGATCCTTGGCTGCGTCCTTGAAGATGCCGGTGGGATTGCCATCCTTGTCGCGAACAATGACCCCGCCGGGAACGTCGGGAGTCGCTTTGGTGATGCCGGCGAGCTTCATGGCCAGCGCGTTGGCCAGCATCATGTGCCCGTCAGAGCGGTTGACCCAGACTGGATTATCGGGAGTGACAGCGTCGATCCATTCATGTGTGGGAAGCTCGACCGGAGACCACTTCTCTTCATCCCAGTTGCCGTCGACGATCCACTCGCCGGACGGGCGACTGCGCGCAAAGGCGGCCATGCGATCGGCGAACTGCTGGCGGCTGGTCACATCGCGCAGCTGAACGCTGGTGAGCCCCTGACCGCCCCAGAAGAAGTGAACGTGCGCATCGTTGAAGCCGGGGACGACCCGGCGCCCCTGGAGGTCGATAACCGCAGTTTCCGGCCCGACATATCTTTGGATTTCGGAATCGCTGCCGACCGCGAGGATGCGGTGACCGGCTACGGCAATAGCTTCGACCTCGGGCTGCTGCGGGTTCTCTGTCCAGATCTTGCCGTGGATTGCCACAAGCGTGACCTGCGCCTGGAGAGGGAGGAGAGATGCGCCGAATAACACCATAAAGAAGAGTCTCAGCACGCCGGTTCCAATCTGTAGTTGCTCAGTTCGGGGGAGCGGATGCAGCAGGGCCGAAGACGCGACGGGGAGCCCACAACCCAACGTGTTATTTCAGAGTTTCTCTTAACGTAGTATGAAACGCTGGATTCCGTAAAGGTCCAGAATTGAAGCGAGTCATGGTGCCAGAGGGAGACACTGCGAAATGAAGGCCCCGGGCAGGCTGAATCTCGAACGCAATGACGAGCGCTCCATGCAGACGCAGCTGACCGCGCAACTGAAGCGCATGATCCAGACCGGTGAACTGAAGGCCGGGGAGCGACTGCCGGCCACCCGCGAGCTGGCCAATGCTCTGATGATTTCGCGCAATACGGTAGTGGCTGCCTACGAGATGCTGGTAGGCGAGGGGTATATCGAGTCGGAGCTGCGCCGCGGCTTCCGCGTGAACGAGGCCGCGCAGGCGTTTCGTACAATGCCTTCGCGCGCTCCGGAGAGCAGGGAGCGAGAGCGGGCACTCGTTGCGCCTGGAGTGCCAGTTCCCTTTCGCCCGACCCAGCCGGATGTCAACCTGTTTTCGCTGGCAATCTGGAACCGCCATCGCACGCGGATTTTGCGGCGAGGCGCGTGCCTGCTGCATTATCAGTCGCGTTTCAGTATCGGCCTCGACGAGCTGCGGCGCAATGTGGCGGATTATCTGCGCGACAGCCGCGGCGTGCGCTGCCAGTGGGATCAGGTGGCGATCACCGGTGGATCACAACAGGCGCTGTTCCTGCTGGCGCACCTGCTGCTGGGTGCCGGGGAGCGCGTTTACATGGAGGACCCAGGCTATCCGGGAGCGCGCGAAGCCTGCAAGCATGCGGGCGCGCAGGTGATTCCAGCTCCCGTGGACGATGAGGGGATCCGATTGCCTGTGGGCGATGCGCTGAAATTTGCGTTGGTGTACGTCACGCCATCGCATCAGTTTCCGATGGGCGCGTGCATGTCGCTGAAACGGCGGCTGGCGCTGCTGCAGGCCGCGCATGCAGCGAATGCATGGATTGTGGAAGATGATTACGATTCGGAATTCCGCTACACGAGCGCTCCTCAGCCGAGTTTGCAAAGCCTGGACGAGGGACGGCGGGTAATTTATATCGGTTCATTCAGCAAGACGCTGTTTCCGGCTCTGCGGCTCGGATTCGTGGTGCTGCCACCGGAGCTGGTGGATCGATTTGCGGCGCTGAAGTCCGTTGTCGATGACTATAGTCCGCTGATCGACCAGGCAACGCTGGCGGCGTTCCTCGAGAGTGGAGCGTTTTATGCGCACCTGCGCCGCTGTCGCCGTCACTATGCCGAGCGCCAGGCATACTTCCTGGAGCAGGTGCAGCGGCAGGGGCTGCCACTCACTTTTCCGGTGACCGGACGGGGCATGAACCTGGCCGGCCTGCTGCCGGAGAGAGCCAACGATCAGGCGCTGAGCCGACGGCTGTACCAGGCAGGACTCGATGTTCCGCCGCTTTCGCGGTATGCGATGAAGCCGGTGCGACCGGGGCTGCTGTTCGGCACGGCGGCTTTCGACAAGAAATTGATTAAGCACGCGGTGGGCAAGATGGCCGACGTCTTCCGGTACGGGCAGGATTCCTCTTCAAAATGAGCGGCCAGCTTCGCTAACTGGCCACTCAGGACCCATCACTGTGCTTCGTCACGAGCTGATCGCACAGCCAGCATCTTCTCAAATTCCTCATGGGACATCTTCAGCTTGTCGGGATGAGCGCTGACCCAGCGACGGAAACCTGCAAACTTTTCGGCGTTCCAGCCGCCCTCGAACTGAGCGCCATTTTTGCCTTCGCGATTCAGCTCGAAGTTGTAGGCATCCATCAGATTTTCAAATTCGGCAGAGCTGATGGCGTCTTCGGCGAGGATAGCGGGAACAAAGATTACTCCCTGCGCATTGGCGATCACGAGGTCTCCAGGCACCACAACTGCACGCCCGATGCGGACGGGACAGTCGATGCAGGTGAGCTCCTCCTGCTGCCAGAAGGAAGGATCGTAGCCTTTGTAGAAGCCGTTGAAGTTGGGAATTTCGCGATTTTCCGCCTCGTCGCGAATGCCACCATAGAAGACAAAGCCATTGTGGGTGTGGGCAGCGATGCCATTGCCGAGGTTGGAGCCGATGAGCGTGCCGTCGACGACCTTGCCATAGCCGTCGGCAACGTAGACGTCTCCCTGGGTGAGCTCGTTGATCGGCCAGCTGTTGTTATTGCCCCAGGCGATGCGTCCTTCGGCTTTGCCTTCGGCGGCTTCGGCTTTGGCTATGTCGGGCCGCGACGGCATGTATTGAGCAGTGAGAGCGCGACCGGCGAGGGGCTTGTCGATGTGCAGCGCCTGCCAGTTGCCCTCAAACTGATTCCGATAACCCTTCTCGCGCAGATAATCCCAGATATCTTCCATGGAGACATCGAGAGCGCGGGTGAGCAGATCGTCGGGAATTTTGGGCCGTCCATCCGGGAAGCGATCGCCATGCCAGTCGGCGGTATAGAACTGGATCTGCTGGGTGGTTTGCTTTACCTGGCCAACAGCAGAGGCGGAGGTCACAAGCGATGCGAAAAAAAGTGCTGATGCGGCAATTTTCATGAGTTTCTCAGGACACTATGCCCGGGTGGCAACGACGGTTGAAGTGTAAGTGCTCAGGACGGACGCGATCACTACGCCTGCTTCGCTCGCAGAATCAGCGAAGCCTGCAGCATTGCTTTGGCATATGCGATGTCAAAGACCATGCCAGTGTACCCGCCTCCCTGAGGATATTGGTTGGGAATGCCCACTTCCCTGTCGGCATCGAGGGCTCGTTCGTGTTCGGGATAGACCTCGCGCGTATAACCGACCCGAACCAATTCCTGCATGACCGCCAGCATGTTCACGTCGCCCTCATCGATGAAGCCTTCGACGTAATTGACATAGGGAGTGAAGATAGTGGGGTTCCGATAGTGGACGTGGTTGATACGATCTCTGGTACCGAAGTAGCGGCAGACCTCGACGGGATCGTTGCCGGTCTCGCGGGTAACGCCGCAGTCGAAGGTGATGCCGTTGGAGGGGCTGTCGATGATGGAGATCAGATGCTTCCAGCCTTCCACTGTCGCCATGATCTGCTGCGATCCGCGACTGAGCGGAACCGGGGGATCGTTGGGGTGCAGGGCCAGGCGGACATTGGCCTTCTCAGCAGTGGGGATCACAGCTTTGAGGAAGTACGTGATGTTGGCCCACATCTGCTCGAGGGTGTGGGTCCCTTCTTCGGGTAATGGAGGAAGATTCTTCACCCTGTTGTAGTCCATGCCCGTGAGGCCGGCACCACCGCGGCCGATTTCTCCGAAATAGCCCTCGATGGCACGATGGGCATAGAAGTTATATTCGACTACGGGAATGCCTACTTTGCCGGCGGCATCGATGGATTGCTTTACCTTCTCGATCTCCTCGTCGCGGCCGGGGCGCCCGTAGAGGGTGTTGGGGAATCCGGCGATCATGAGATTGCCGAGAACCATGCCGTGTTCTTTGAGCTGGCTGACGAGCGGTTGGAGATCGTCGACGGTCCAGGGAATGCGCGGACCGCCGCCGAGAAGGTGGGTGACGCCCAGCTGCTTGACACGGCGGATGGCAAGGGTGAGATCGGCGCCGCGCCGAGCGTCGATGGGAGCAGCGATCTTCGGGGTATTCGGGCCCTCCTGGGGCATCCCGTGACCGAGCCACCACTTTCCTCTTTTGGAGTCCGGCACCTGCGCTTCGATCTGTGCCAGAGATTCGGGTTGGTTCGCCGGGTTTTGCGCGGCCACAGACTGTTCGTGGAGCAGCACCGGCAAAGCGGCGCTTGAGGCTATTCCCTTCAACAGCGCTCTTCTGGAGAATGACGAAAGCATGCTGGCTGATCCCTCATTACTTCCCGCCAGCTATCCTAACCTCTTCGCAGCCTGGGGAAGCCCGGTTGCCACGCAGGGCTGAGAAAATTCGCGGACGGATATGGGGCGAGCTCGACCTTTGGTGGGCGTCGGGTTAATGGGGCGTCGTATGCGGTCGGGAGGCAGCATGGCGGACGGCGAGGCCTACTTCGCAGAGATCAGAGGCGGCGACCGCGCGCAGGCAGGCCTGCCAACCTCTGCCAGGAACTACGAAGTTGCGCCAGGCTCGGACTCCGGATGGGCAAATCTACTCGATACTTCGTTGCAGTGCGCAACACCAGTTGCGACTTAACGGCTATCCATAGACGAATTCATGAGGCTCGAGAAGTTTGCCAACCCTCGGCGGCAGCTCCTTCATGGGGCCCATCCATTCCAGCTCGTGCTGGATGTCCTTGTGGAGTTCATATTTTCTCTGCACGGAGGCGATGCTCGGTCCTACGATTTCGATCTTCGCGAGATCATATTGGCCAAGGCCGGCCTGTGCGCAGTAGTTCAGGTAGCCAACCCAGGCGGGATCGATGCCCATCGCTTCGAGACCCACGCGGTCAGCGGCGATGAAGTCCGTCGAGGCGATGGCGACGCGCGAAGGAACCGGTGTCCCAGAGGAGGGACCGTTGCCTTCCATGCCTTCAAAGCCGTCGATTACGGCTACTCCCCAGTTTGGTTGCAACTTCTCCGCGGTCACCAGCATGTTGTAGTGAGTCTGGCGCAGACCAACGTGGTATTTGCGCTTGTCATTCCAGGAGGCGTCCGGGCTGTGGAGAGGTGAACCGAGTACCATGTTCTTGACGGAGAGGGTTGCAACCACGGTGTTGTGGGTCTTGAGCATGGCGCTGCAGATCACGTAGGCATCCGGATCAAGGACGCGGGCCGCCAGACGGACGGGAGTGATGTGCAGGTCGTAATCAATCAGGGCGATGGTTTCGTACCGGCCTTCGCGATTGAGATCGACCAGAGAGACTTTCTGCGTGTGCCGCTCGGCAGCGAGACGATTGTAGCCGAAGTTCTCAAAGCCCTCCAGCGTATCGCCGGCCGATGACTCTCCGATAATTACAGGACCGCGGAAACGGGGCTCCAGATAGTCGAGTATGCCGTGCAGGGCTTCGGCATGGGTGGCAGCGAGTTGGTTGGTCGTGGAGACATTGTTGGGCTTGATGACGACGTACTTCTTGTGACGGAGTCCAGCTCGGACCTGGTCGTCGATGGCGAGAAGAGCATCGTGCACGTTGCGGCGGCGGTCTTCGCCGTGAGCCAGGGCGACCCGGGAGCGTGTCGCCGGAGACTGAGATCCGGAAATTTGCGGGACAGGAGCGGTCTGTGTTCGTAGCCAGGGCGACTGCAGGAGCAGCCCGGTACCGGCAAGCTGGACGAAATTTCTGCGCGATACCCTCATGAGGTTCCTCGCTTCTGTGCTCTCTTTTCAGAACGCCCAACGATGATCTGTCCGGGGAAACACTGGCTGTCCTCGGACGAAGCTGGGCCTGATCACACGCTTAACATATTGCTCCGGGAGCTCAGGCTGGCGAAGTGACCGTGGTCACAACCCGTGCGGCCTGGAGTCTGCGCTTTCGTTGTGACACCATCACGGTGGGACGCGTGGCATGGCTCAGGTAAGACCGGCAGTAACGGAATCGTTGCCGGGAAAGAGAGACATCCAGGAAGGATCGAGACCAAGCCAGCGCTGGCAGCTGAACCAACTCGTGGGCAGTTCCGGAATGTGGAGCAGGCCGTGACCGCGGGAACAGAAGAGCTCCGTGCCGTTCCATGCGAGGAAACTGCAGGATGCCTGGCCGACGCGTGCGGGATTAGACAGGAGCCGCAGGCAGACCGGACAGCGGCGGCGCTGGTCCTGGAGAATCCAGCGAAAGGCGAAGAGCAACCCCAAGAAGGATGTGGCCAACTGCAAATAGACAGCCGTTGACGCGTGTGCCAGATCGAAGCCGTAGGCGATATCTATCGAAGTGATGTAGACGGCACAAATCACGAGGAGGAACTTCAGGGCGAGAAAGGCCCAGCGGCGGAAATGGACAGCTCCGGAAAGACAGCCCGGACGAGCGGGGTAATCGCCCAGGGGCAGAGCAGTGGTTGCAGGAAGAGCCATGCAGGCCAGCAGCAGACCGAGCAGAAAGACAGAGAGAGGCTGACGCACAATCTGGTTCAGGCCGATGCAGTCGAAACGGAGCGATTCGTACCCGTTGTTGTCAGCCAGCGACCGCCAGCCGCTATGACGGCCGGAGAGCGCGCCGGCGCGGACGCGCGCCAGAACGAAGCCTCGGGCGACCGACGGCATCTGATCGAGTGCGTACTGATCTTCGAGGAGCCACCCATCCACTGCGTTGGGTAGCGGCCAGTCGTCATCAGGAAGGATGCCGGCGATGCGAACGGGGACTCCGGCGATAACGGCATCACGTCCGAGCACATGCGGGTCGGCGTGGTACCAGCGCTGCCAGGCTGAGCGACTAAGGAGCAAGCGTGGGCCGGCGTCACCCGAGACGGCGACCGAATCAGAATCGATGCCGAGCACACGCAGCAGATTGCTGCTGGCGACGGCCAGGGAGAGCCGAACTGTCGGGTGGTACTCAAGATGCACGCGGCTGACAGCAGGTCTGTAATAGGCGACGTCTGAGAAGAGCCGACCCGTATCGGCAGACAAGCTGCGGTACTCCTCGAGGCGAATGGTTGGTTGCTGGGTTCCGGCATATCCCGCCGCGGATAGCAGCAGGACGTTTCCGTGGCGTGCGTTGGCGACCGAAAGCAACGCGTTTCGCGCACCGGGGAGGGTTGAAGCCGCCACCAGGCCAAGAACGGCCCAGGCGATGAGCATTGAGGCACAGCGGCCGGCCGATCCGGGACGCAGCAGGAAGCGGAAGAGCAGAAGCACAACGGGTGCGACTTGGTTCCAGCGCAGGCACCACGCATCGGGGAAGGATCCAAGACTGCATTGGAGAGCCTGTTGCGCGGCATTGGCTCGAGCCGCTGGTTCGCTGCCGCAACTGGTACAGAGATGGTACAGCTCGGCGTTCCACTCCGCGAGCCACAGATGACGTTCGCTGCCGGGCACCAGAAAAGAGGCGAGACGCACAACGCAGCAGGCCACAGGAGCAGATCGAACGAGTTGATGGCTCATGCTTTCTCCGCCTCCGGTGACGGGATCATTCTCTCCAGCAACGGATATCGCTTCTGCGCTGCGCTCAGTGTGGCGCGGCCTGCACTGGTGAGTCTGTAGTAGCGGCGCGGGGGCCGCTGTTCGGCGTCGGCAATCGATTGCTGCTCCCATTTCGCAGCAATCAGGCCGTCACGCTCCAGGCGGCGCATCGCAGGATAGACGGTTCCGCTGGGCAAGCCGGTTTTCTCCATCACGCTGAAGCCATAGACATGCCCGGCGTAGATGGCCTGCAGAATCATGGCTGCGGTGTGCGAGATCTTTGCCTCGGCAGGCATGTTGGCTATTGTACCCTATGTAGCATTCTGTTGACTCGCATAAGAGCAGTATGCTACATAGGGTGGAACGGAGGTTTCACCGGATGCTGAAGGTGCAGCATTTATCGAGGAGCTATCGCGGAATTCCCGCCATTCGCGACGTGAATTTCCAGGTGCGACGGGGCGAGATCGTAGGCTTTCTCGGACCCAACGGCGCCGGTAAATCCACGACTGTCAAAATCATCGCGGGGCTGCTGCACCCGAACGATGGGCGGGTATTGTTTGAGGGAAATGATATTCATCGAGACCTGACCCGGTGGCGGACGGCTTTCGGCTACATTCCCGAAGAGGCGCATCTGTACACGTGGATGTCGGCACTCGAATATATGCAACTGGTGGGCAGGTTGCGTGGGATGAGCGAGCCACTGATTCGCGAAAAGGCAGGCGGTCTGCTGCGGCCGCTGGGGTTGGAATCGTGGCAGTATTCTCCGATGTCGGTGTACTCGAAGGGAATGAAGCAGCGGGTGCTGATGGCAGCTGCGCTGATGCACGATCCAGAGGTTCTGATCTTTGACGAGCCTCTTTCGGGGCTGGATGTGCTCTCTGCGCGCCTGTTTAAGGATCTGCTGCGCGAACTGGCCGCGGCGGGAAAAGCGGTTCTCTATATCTCCCATGTTCTCGAAGTCGTCGAGCAGCTCTGCGACCGGGTGATCGTGATCGCTGAGGGCAAGGTGCTGGCCGACGCCTCGCCCGCCGACCTGACCCGGCTCAATCAACTGCCTACGCTGGAGAAAGTCTTTGCGCAGCTGGTTCGCCAGCAGGACACCCGCAGCACGGCCCGCGAAATGCTCGAGGTGATGAGGATGGCAAATGCTTAGCCCAGTTTCGAGGCCGGTAACCCCAGCAGTGTTATCGCTGGAAGTGCTGGCACAGAACACGGAAGCGACGGCGGAACAGCCAACGCAGTTTCGTGTGCTGGTGCGGCATTTCCTGGAATGCTTTTTCCGAAACGAGCTGCTGTCTACAGATGGTGAAGCGAAGACTCGGCTCGTACAGGCGGCTTTCGCGCTGGGGCTGCCGGGGTTTGTGATTGCGCTATACCTCTACACGCCCTACCACATGCCTCACCGGGTGCGGCCTTACTGGTCCCAGGCCGGGGACCACTACTTCTATGTGCTTTATGCATTCGTGGCGATGGGGCTGGTGGCCATTTTTGAGTGGGATCTCTTCTTCCCAGGATTGCTCGATACCTATGTGCTGTCTCCGCTTCCCGTCCGCTACGGGCGAATGTTTCGGGCGCGCGTAGTGGCAATTGTGATCGTAATCGGAGCCGTGCTGATCGATTCAAACTTTCTGCCGCCGGTAGTTCTGCCCGCGGCCACGGATCCGCCGCATCTCTTTCGGTTCCTCGCCGCGCATCTGCTCGCAGTAGGAGCTGCCGGATTGTTTGCGGCAGCATTCTTTCTCGGCATGGAAGGACTGCTGCTGGCGTTGCTCGGGGATCGGCTTTTCCGGCGCATCTCGCTTTGGGTGCAGGGCCTCTCGGTCTTTGCGTTGCTCACATTACTTTTTCTTTACCCAGTCTTCTGCGGCGCACTGGGTGCGCTGTTGCAGTCGGGTAGCGCGCTTCCGCGCTGGATCCCGCCGCTATGGTTTCTGGGCATCTATCAGCGGATACTGGACGGGCCTGCGACTCCGCTGATATTCCACCACCTCGCCTGGTTCGGCGCGGTCTCTACTCTGGGCGTCATGGCAGTAGCGATGTGCACATATCCACTGGCGTGGTGGCGCAGAACGCGAGCTATGGTAGAGGGGGTAGCAAAGCGCGAGCGACACAGCCGTGCGGGAAGAGTGGTTCGGCATGGTCTGCATGCTACCCTGGTGCGGCACCCAGCGGCGCGCGCGGTGTGGCATTTTATAGGCGCCAACCTCTTGCGGGTTTCCCGTTATCGCATGTACCTAGTGATGTATGGCGGAGTGGGCGGAGCGCTGGTGCTTGCCAGCATTCTTCGGACACAGATTAATGGCGCTCACCTCCGGTTTCTACTTTCGCCACAAGGATTACGAGTCGCCATCCCTGTGACGGTTTTCTGGACTGTCTCGGGCCTGCACACCACATTTCTCTCGACGTCTGATCAACAGGGACGATGGGTTTTCCGGGTTATCAGCGGCCAAGCCGGATTCCAGCAGCTTCGAGCCGCCACGCGCTGGGTTTGCCTGTGGAGTATTGGGCTGAGTGGAATGCTGGTGCTTATTGCGTATGTGGCCATGCCGGCGCTGTTCGATAGCTGGAGAATAACTGCAACCCAACTGCTCGTCGTATCAGGGCTGTCCCTCCTGCTGACCGATGCTTTCTTTCTGCAGGACGATACAATCCCATTTACCGGCAGCCGGCGATCCTCGGGGACCAATTTTGCTCTACTGCTGATTCCCTATCTTGGCTTCTTCCCTGCCATTGTGCTGTTGACAGTGGCGGCGGAGCCGTGGATTGAAGCGAGTGCTCTTCATATACCGGTTGCCGCGATATTGGGGCTTGGCGCACACCTCTGCATGCAGGCGGTTCGCCGCCACCGCGCGGCGGAGAATTTGCAGAGAATCGAGGCGGACGAGGATGAGGAGGACTTTCCGCTCCGGCTCGGGCTGCGGTATTGAGGCGTCGCTGCATAGCAGTCGGATGAGGGCTCGCCTCGCGGCTCTCCCCAGGCTTTCAGCGCGCCCGAGTTTCGGAAGAAAGGTCGGATCACTACGGAGCACGGCATCGCGCCGCGGGGGAGCGATCAGGGTTCCGGAACCTCAGAGATGATTGTCTTGAGCATATCGAGGCGCAACGATTCTGCATGCAGCACGTCATTGATCGCATGACGCATAGCGCCAGACTCCTGCGGCAAATCTGCATGCTGTCGCAACTGATGGATGTTATTTTGCGCGTCGTGAATCATGGCACGGACAAGATCATAAAAGGATGAGCTGACCACGGTTTCCTCTTAAGGAGATGCATTGATAATTATGGGGCTTTCATCGCGAGGTAGCAATATCGTGCGATAACATCCCTCGATAAGCTAACCGCTAACTCACAATTAGCCATCCTCGCGCCCTACGCTCGTCGGCTGTGCACAGCGGCCTGAGGCCGGGCCGGATCAGGTGCCGCGAAACGATAGAAAGGACCAGATTCCGGGTTCCCGGGCCCCCCGGGTGGCTTAGACTGTTCAGATTAATGCGAGAATGGTATGGGCCGCTCTGGGGCCATTCGATGTGGCAGAGGCAGAGACATATCCGATATCTTGTCGTTCACTGACAGATATATACCCGATTTACCCGTCCTATCTTCGATCACTCATTTTGCGGGCAGCGTTCCCAGAGATGGGAAGCAAGGCAGAATGGCCGGGCGACAAGCCGGTCAGACTCCACCACCGATGGCGAAAAACAAGGTATGAACCAGGATTGCAATGTCCATGAAGAAGCCGCGGTGGCAGATGTAGTAGAGGTCGTATGGCAGCGCTTCATGGATCGGCTGGGCGCGGTCCGCGCTGAGCTGCCAGAGGCCTGTGATACCTGGAACAACTCTCAACCGCTGCCGGTGCTCCGTACTGTATTCCTGCACAATAAACGGCATTTCGGGACGGGGACCGACGAGAGACATGTCTCCCCGCAGGACATTGAGCAGTTGCGGCAACTCATCAAGGCTCAGGCGCCGCAGCAGTCGTCCTACGCGCGTAATACGCGCGTCTTGAGAGTTCACGGGAGAACGCTGATAAGGGGCAGCATCCCCATACATTGAGCGGAATTTATACATACTGAAGACCTCGCCGTTACGGCCGACACGTCTTTGAACAAAAAGGGCCGGCCCGGGGGAATCGAGCCTGACCAGAAGGCCGATTAGTAAAAACAAGGGGGCCAGAGCGGTCAGCAGTAACAATGAAACGGCGATGTCGAGACCGCGCTTGGTGAGCGCGTAATACCACGATTCGAAAAATGGGCCCGGGGAGAGGATGTGGAAACCGTCCAGGTCGATATGCCTGGAAAATGCCTCTCTTCGGAGTTCCGGGCCGAAAAGGAATGCGATTGCAACTCCGGCTTGCCGGGCCGCGTGTTCGGCGGCAGCAACCCGCTCGACAGGGAGATTTTGCTCGGCAACGATCAGGAGCTGACAGCGAGACGACTTCAGGAACGAGGAGCTAATGGGGCCAGGACACACCGGTATGGAATGATTTCGACGGTAGCTCAGTTTGAAGACGCAGTTTCCGGCAGTTACCGGGTTCTCGTCGACTACGGCGACCGGGCAGAGGCCGAGGCGAGGCGAATTCAGAAGCGCAGAGACGATGCGTCTTGCTGCGTGGGAAGCGCCATACAATACAACGCGATTGACGGGCTGGTTTCTCCGGCGCAAAGCGCCCAGAAGAAGCTGTTTTTCCATCGTCAGGCAAACAGGTATGAAGACCAGGGCGAGAAAAAATATGTGTGTAGGCAAGATGGGATCGAAAAGGCGAGCGGAGAGCCCACAAATTGTAAGCAGCATTGTGGAGATGCGAAGGATGCGCTCCGTCTCTCGGATATAGAGGACACTGCCTGTACCGCGATACCCACCTTCACGGTCGAGAAGCAGCACTGCCAGCGCGGCGGGGGCGACGGTGAGGAATTCGAGGTCGTGCGATGGAAAATGCAGGCCGCCGCGCCACGCGGCGTCGAGCCCATACGCCGCGAGGATACCGCAGGCGACAGCGGCAAAGTCGGCGATCATCTCCGAGACGCGAGTTCTCTCGCGGAGGACCTTTCTGGAGCGCGAGCCTGCATCCAACACCGGGGGCGCGAAGCTCTCCGCGTATAAGCGGGGTGGGATCGATTCCGAGACGCTCATGCTCATCTTCTCCCAATGGCTACCGAGATCGATGGAGTCACAACGATTGCCTTCCGGCAGTTGCCATGGCAATGGAATGGGTGAAGGCCGCTCTTTTTGCGGGTGCCGGGAGCAGACGCCGGTAGAGATCGACATACTGTTCTGCAAGCATCGGGGCTGACAGATGAGGCAGAGCAGCGGGCAGGGGTTTCGGCTTGCGCAGGGAGGTGAGAACGGCCGCGGACAGAGCTTCTTCCGCATCTTCACCGAGACGAACCAGCGTGCACCGATCATCTCCGACACCAGAGCGGCTAATTTCGCGATGGGCCGGTATGTTGGATGCAACGATGCGGCAACCGGCGAGGATCCCTTCGGCGATCGGAAGCCCAAAACCTTCGGTGATGGAAGGTGCGAGGAGGACCGCGCAATTTCGGTAGCAAGCCTGCAATTCTGCTTCCGAAAGGCCTTCGAGGAAGTGAACTCGATTCTCCAGAGCGCAGCTAGCAATGAGACGGTGCAGATTCGGGGTTTCGGGACCGCGAATGCCGATGACGACCAGCCTCGATGCGTACGGGATTTCACCGGAGCGTAACAGGTGGTGAAAGGTCCGGACGAGAAGGGGTATGTTCTTGTTGCGGCGATGCTGCGCAACGGAGAGCAGAAATGGCTCCCCTCGCCAGTCAGGAATGGGCACAGCAGGACCGGCAGTCGCGTCGGGCTCAGGAGCGGTCGCGGCCTCCACGCAGTTATGAATGCGAACAGCCTTGCCGAATGCGGCAGGGATATATTGTTGTAAGCGTTCGGCAGTCGCATCCGAGACACACGCGATGGCGTCGACATTACGCAGACACTGTTGCAGCACGACGCGATTGAAAAGATATTTAGGGAAGCCGAAGTTCAAGGGAATTTCGTACGGATACAAATCGTGCAGGGTCACGACCGTAGGACACGGAAATGCGGATGCATCCAGAGGCATGGGGCAGCACAGATGCACCAGGTCGACATCCAGCTGAGTGGCAAGAAGAGGGAGGCGTCCGTAATACCAAAGATTTCGGGCAACCGAATGCTTCCCCATCGCGGCGAGATGAGGAATGAATCGGAAATCGTGGCTCAGACCAGCGGCCCGGGCCATGCCATCCTGCCACGGAGCAACGACCCAATGGACCTCAGTGACTTCTGGCCGCAGGAGAAGGCAGCGGACGAGGTTTAGCGCATGTCGCTGTATGCCGGAGATGTTGGAGGCAAAAGATGCAGCGGCGATAAGGATCTTCATAGCTTCGATCCCTCCTGAAGTTGGTACCGAATGGGCGAAGTGGCCGCCTGAGGGATCGCGGATGAGCGCCGCAGGTGTGCAAGCAGCGGGATATAGACAATCAGCGCCAGAACTCCGTAGCCGAATCGGGAGAATGCGAGCCCTGCAAGCCCGTTGTGGTGCAGCAGCAGGATCATGACGAGGAGCATGACAGTTCGGCCCGCAAGGCTGATAAAGGCAACGGTTCGGAATCGGCCGAGTGCCTGCATAGCGTAGGTTCCGGTGACGCCGAGGCCCATGAGGGCGGAGCCGGCAACAATGGGCGGCAGAATGCCGGCCGCGCGGTGCGCAACATCGGCACCGGCCCAGATGCGGATGAGCCGGGGTCCGACGAGCAGCAGAACTACAGCGCTGCACAGTACGAAGAGCAGATTGCACGAGAAAGCCCGGATAAGAATGCGGCGGAAATTAAGGTTCGACACGGTCCCAGCACGGCTGGAAAGGTAAGGGAATAGAAAATGCAGACCTGATGCTGCAAGCCCGAAGACGGGCTGCGCGAACTGAACACAGAGTGCATAGGGAGCAACCGCGAGGGCACCCAGAGATACGCCGAGTAGGATGCGATCGGCCTGGCTGAAGAGCACACCCCCGAGGGCCTGGAACCAGACGAAGATGCCAAGCCCGAGCAGAATGCTAGTTTCGTGATGCTTGAATTCAGGCCGGAGAGACACGGGGCCAAGCAGGCGGCGTATGAGGCGAAACTGTATCCAGGCCGCGAGGGCCAGACATACCGCCGTAACGATGAGGATGCTGACGATTCCCTGCCGCAGCAGAGCCAAGATGGCGGCCGCGCCCAGGGTGAGCAGCCGGAATGCGGTGCTGATCTGCACCGTGCCGCGATACTGCTCGAAGCCCCGCAGCGTGCTGATGCCGGCACTCTCGATCGTCCGCGGCAGGATGGAAACGCAGGCAATGCGGAGGGCAATGAGACATTCGCGCAGAGGCGTGACATGCGAGACAGCGATTCTGGAAGCAAGGAATGGGGTGGCAATCCACGCAGCAGCTGCGATCAGGATGCCGAGAACAAGATTGATGCCCAGCGTGCTGCGAAGGGTTCGCGCGATGCGGTTCGGGTCGCCCGCACCTCGCAGAGCGGCGACACGCTGGGTATTGGCATCGCAGAATCCAGAGGCAATGATGGAGCCGGCGCTGATCAGTGCGGTAGCAATCATCCAGAGGCCATACTCAGACGCACCCAGGCGATGCAGGACTATCGGCGCGACAAGGAGCATACCTACTGGGTAAGAGGCATAGTCCAGAGCACCGAAGACAGCATTGATCAGATGCTTCTTCATACGGCGCCTCGCCCGCGCTGGGTAATCGACCGAACGCGGTGGTGCAGAACGGGCAGAACATCAGCGGCCAGAAGTTTGCGCGGGTCGTTGGCATGCAGTCGGGACCAGTGTTCCCGCATCAGGATGAAGAATGAGGTGCCTGCAAATGTAAGGCCCGTGAGCAACAGGCTGAGGAGCAGACGCGGTGGAAACGACTTCTTCTCCGGAATACCCGGAGGGTCGATAACACTGACAGCGGGAAGATCCTTGGCTTCCTCAATCCGCGCCATCTCGTACTGCTGGGTCAGGAGTTCGAAGACGGTTTCCTGAACGCGGACGCGGCGATAAAGATCGGCATAGGGGACAGCAAGACGAGGAAGCTGGCGCAGGGGCGGATAGAGCTGGCCCTGGTTGTTGTCGGCCTGCGCTTCGGGACCAGCAGTCTCGGCTGCGAGTGGCGCTGAGGATCCCGTCATTTTGCGGAGCTGGGCCTGTAGAGAGGCAATGCGCGCCTGTGCTTCGCGGACCCGAATGTTGCCGTCGCCATAGATTTGGCGAAGCGACTGAAGGCCGGATTGCTCGACCAGAAGCTGAGCCTGCACGCGTGCTCCGGTGTCGACCATGGCGCGCGTCTGCTCACGGATATCAACGGTGCTGCTGCGGCTGGAGAACTGACTGAGATCCAGTTCAGCCTGTTCAAGACTTCCCTGCACCGAATGCAGACGCTGTTCAATAAACACGCGCTCACGATGGGCAGCCGACGTATTTGTTTTGGTCACCAGCCTGTTCAACTCGTCGAGGTAGGCCTGGGCGAGGTTCCGTGCGCGGACGCGATCCGTGTCCTCAACGGTGATAGTGATAACGCCACTTTTCTTGTCCTCAGTGATCTTTGTTAGTCGGGCGAGGTGTTTAACGGCATCAACCCGATAGCGCTTATCGTAGACATGCTGCAGATTGAAGCGATCAAGAAGATGACCAGTGACCGTACTGCTACGCAGCAGATCGATGAAAAGTGCACTGGACGAGCGGGAGCCGAGAAGGCCGTCGGCCAGACTGCCCAACGCCCCGAGCCCTGGGGTATGCGCGGTGAGAGCCGCGAGCATCATGGCACTGGCGCCCTGCTGGTCGGGTGGCATGATGCTGGTCACTGATTTGTACCGTTTGGGAATTGCGAAAGCTATTCCCAAGCCGACGAGGAGGGCAATGAAGGTGACCCTCGCCAGCAGCCGGCGATGATTCCACAGCAGGCGCGCGCGCATGGCCCAAACGGGACCGTGCGTCCTCTCAACGGATTCAGCAAACTCCAGTGGCGTCAGAACAGAGTTTTGGCTCATGATCTGTCCCTCCCGGGGTGCAATAGCCAGGAACAATCGATGGCCTGCAGAGTTAGCCTCTGCATGATCGACTCGGCGCGAAATCGGAAGCTTAGTAGCATGACGGCAGTGCCTATAGTGCGGCAGAGGCTACGCCGGCGGTGATCGCGATTGAGGCAGCAAGCTGTCCGGTACTCAGCAGATTTCGCCAGAAGAGCGAGCCGCCGATGATTTTTTGTGGCACGACGACAACGTCGCCGGGCTCAAGCTTCGTAGAGAGAACTTCGCCGCCGAGCCATCCGCCGGAGCGACGGCCAACAACGGAGCCATTTGCCCGGATAATAAAGACCTCTTTGCGATTCGCAACAGCGTTGGTACCCCCTGCGCGGCTGAGGTACCACTCGGCTGTCTTGCCGGGAACGAAGGTGAGGGCAGTGGCGTTGTAAACCTGGCCGGTCACCAGTACAAAGCCCGGCCGTTTGGGTATGGTCAGCACATCGCCCTGGCGCAATTCGATGTCGGCGGTGGTGTTGGCCCAATGGTCGATGTCGACGGTGACGTGAATCACCATGCGACCACTGGGAGGATGCGCTTTGAGATCTGTAAGGATCTGGTCCTGCTGCGTCTGAATCAGCTGCAGTACCCCCGCGGCATTCGAGCCGGTAACGCTCGGCGAAAGCCGCGCGGATGCGGAATTTGTCTGGATCTGGCGGATCAGCTCGTCCCGGCTCTGTTGCTCCAGATCGCGTACCTGCTCGCGTTCGAGGATGGCACCATCGGGATAGGCTGTGGAAAGAAGTCCTCCAGCGCGACGAAGGACTGAGCTTAGGCGCTCACCATCCCGGAAGCCGTAACTGCCCGGAAATCGCACTTGCCCGGAAATCGTGATTGACTGGCCGATGTTATTCCAGTTGGTGATCTGATGGATGGAGAGGACATCGCCAGGCTTAAGAATGACATCGGCGTTCGGATCCGTACCGTCAACGGCATCACCAATGTGCACCGCGGAGAGAGCCTCGACGACGCGGTTACCATCGTTCACCTCATAGCTGGTAAGGTCGGCGGTCTCGCGAACGGCGTCTCTGCGGAAACCGCCTGCCATGCGCACGAGCCGAGCCGCTGTCATGTCCTTTGCCATGGGATAGTTACCAGGACGCAGAACTTCACCGCGAATGGAGACGCTTGGAGCATCCGCCTGATAGCGGCCGAGGATGCGAATGGTATCGAAGGGCCGAAGATCGATATCGGCATGGCCAGTGAGAACCTCAGGAACGCTGAAGTCAACGGTCTCCGGATGAAGGTCGGGAGCAACGAGGCGGATGATCTCACCGCGATCGGCTGGCTCAGGCAACATGTCTCTGTAGCTGCGAAGAACGTCGGTGAGACGCATGCCATCTGTGTATGGCAGGCGGCCAGGACGCACGACATGGCCGGCGAGATAGACCGCACGCTGGCTATAGGGAAGGATCGGTTCAACCCGAATTCGATCGCCGTCCTGAACTCGAAAAGCAGCGAGAGCATGCTGGGCGCCGTCGGCCCCGGCGTTTGCATCCTCGCTCAGCGTCACCGTTTCGCGCCGACGATTCGCATCAATGCGCTCGATGAGAATGTGGCTCAACGAAGCGGCAGCGGTAAATCCGCCGGCGTCCTCGATCACTGCGGCGAGGGTGTTCTCCTGATCGCTTACCTCATAAATAGCTGGGCGACGCACTGCACCCAGGACAGCCACTTGCCGTCCCGCGGGCGGCACGATGAGTGTGTCGCCGCTCTGAAAAGACACTGTGCCGTTGCGAACGCCGTGCAGCAGAAAGTCGTAAAGGTCGACCTCCTCGATCAGCTGCTTTCCCCTGTAATGCAACAGAGTGCGCAGCGAACCAGCGGCGGTCGGGCCGCCGGCTGCGTAAAGCAGACTCAGGGGCGTTGCCAGTGCGCTGATGTCGTATCCACCGGGCCTCTGCACGTCGCCGACAGCATAGACGCGCACCGAACGCAGGCCGGAGACGGTGACAGCAACCTGTGCGTTGCGAAACTGGTTCCGGAGAGCCCCTTCTATCAGGCTCTGTACTTTTGCCAGCGGAAAACCGGCAACCTGGAATGGACCGGCTTCGGGAAGAAAAATGCGGCCATCGCGATCAACCGTGCGCGTGATGCTTTGCGTCAGGCCGCCCCACAATTCGATGGCGAGCACATCCCCGGATCCGATGATGTAGTCCGGTCCAAGAGGCACATCGAGTGGGGTGTCGCGGGCCGACACACTGCGCCCTGCAGCTGCCACGGCACGACGAACAAAGACCTCGGAACCGAACCGCCTCAACTGCTTCGACTCATCCCGAAACTGCGCATAGAGATCGCGGAGAGCATCAAGGTCATACGGAGGGGGCTGGCGTTGAACCTGCGGCAAATCGGTGGAAGCATTTGTCTCCTCAGTTCGACGGGGGTGATCTATCTGACTTAGACCGTCGCGAGACATGCGCAGGGGCCGTGAACTCGCAAGCGACGATCCCTGATGCGCCAGCATCGTACCCGATGTCGATACCGAATTCGTGTCACCGCGCTCGAACGAGGATGTGGCGTTCGGAGAGGAGGTACCCGTAGAAAGGTTAGTGGCCGCAAAGCCCCGTGCGCGAAGAACCTCAGAGATACTGGCGCGCAGCGATGGGTTAGTGGAGATTTGCTTGTAAAGTTCCTCGTCTGAGATGGAATTTGGATCAACCTGCATTCCCTGTTGCTGCATACGATCCGCCAACTGGGATTTCAGTTCGGTGGTGAGGTCCGAGTTCTGCTGCAGAATAGCAATGATCTGATCGGAGGAGAGTGGCTGCTGATTGCTTAGGTCGTCTACGTTTGCATCCACGTCTCGCGCGATTTCCGCACTATCGCTGTCGTCGGACATCAATTCCGATGTCGGCATATTGAAATCGCCGGAGGGCTGAGCAGCGGCCGGAGCCGGATCGGAGCCAGGTATCACCTGAGCGCCCCCTGGCATTGCCTGAACCATAAGAATAAACAGAAGTCCAAAGACGGTATATCGAACTGGTCGCAACCGGGTCGACCTGACCGGCACGAATCGCGAGCGGAGTACGACTTGGCGAAGTAGGCCGGAGACTTGAGCTGACAGGGGCATTGATATCTTCTCTGTGCCCTCGACCGTACTGGATGCGCTTCGGGCCCGGTGTCATATCGGGGTCAGCGAATTGTCATTCTTTTGCAGGACATCAACGCACTCGGACTCGTTTCGAGAAGAGGTGCTCCTCACGCTGTCCAATTGCTGAGTCTCAGCAGTGCGGACCGCGATCGAAGATCACGAGAACGGCAGATCACAGAAGTGACAGCATAAGTACATTTGCGTGACACTTTGCGCTCGAATCAGATGCTATCACTGCATAGATGGCCAGCCGACTCCTGAAAGCATCGAGAACAGAACAGGGCTTCAAAGCCAAGCTGGCGCTGAGCAACTTTCCGACCTTCGCAGAGGCTGCTATGCCGGTCCGGCGTCAGGACGCGCTGCTGTCGGAGATGCGTTTGCCACTGCGACAAACATTTTTCCCTCTGGGTTACGCGGTGGAGATTCTCACCAACAATGCCGGGGTTTTGGCGGCAGCACAGGAAAGCTTTGGCCATCGGACGCAGGCGCGCGCCACCACAGCATTGAGAGTTCGAGTGGGCGTACACCCGGGCAGCAGATCCGCTTCTCCGGCGGAGCCATCACGGCACCAATATAACCACCTCTATTCGCTGGTGGCAGATGGTGAGAATCAGGCTCTGCTCGATTTGCACTCGTGCACAAATTTTGTGTGGGTTACCGAACACGTTACGCAACATCCTTTGTATTTTCGCTATAACTTTCTCGAAAAGGTAACCTATCTCCTGCTTGGTGCATCGGTTGTCACCGACATTCACGGAGCGTGCGTCAGCAAAAACGGGAGAGGTATCCTGCTATCTGGAAAGTCAGGTGCCGGCAAGTCAACGCTCGCTTATGGGTGTGCACGCTCAGGATGGACTTATACCTCCGATGACACGAGTTACCTGATCAACGATTCTGCGATTCCGCGTGTAATCGGGCACGCGCATCGAGTCCGCTTCCGTCCTGCCGCACGCGAATTGTTTCCCGAACTGAAGGAGCACGTCCAGACACCTCGCCTTGAAGGCAAACCATCAATCGAAGTACCGATTAGCGACCTTCCCGTAAGCAGCACAGAGAACGAAGCTGCGGTCCACGCGGTTGTATTTCTGCAGCGGCATACTGCTGCGAAGGCGAAACTGGTACCGCTTCCGAGAGGGACCGCAACGACCCGCTTCCGAGAGGAACTGTATTCCGTGGGCGAGATCCGCGCCAGGCACGCTACGATGCTGGAAGTTCTTGCCGATGTTCCCGCTTATGAGCTTCACTATCGCGGCTTACTTGACGGTATTGAGACGCTCGAGCAGCTTACGGCGATGCTCTGAGACCATCGAAGCAGCATTGTCAGACCCCGATCTGGATTGGTCCCCGGCAGGCAGGTGCGGTTCTGAGCCGGACCTCAGCATGGCATTCCCGATGATGGACGCGGCCTGTGCGGCGCCGCCACGGGGGCAAAGCGTTCGCTGGATGGTGATGGCCGCATTGCGATAGGCGGGATCCTGCAGGACGGTTAGGACCGCGGTGCGTATGCGGGCTGCGGAGACGCGCATTACCGGCAGGGCGATACCGGCCCCCGCGCGGACCAGGCGAGCAGCGATTGCCGGCTGATCATAGGCGATGGGAATGGCAATCATTGGTTTCCCTTCCAGGAGGGATTCAAAGACCGTGTTCGCTCCGCCATGGGTAATGATCAGTGTGGCATGCTTCAGCAGCTGCAGTTGCGGAGCGAAGCCGACGATGAGAGGCTGGCCGGGGAAGTCAGCGAATTCTGCAGGATCGAATCGAGCGCCAAGGGAGATAATCAACTGAGCGTTAAGATCGACGCACGCTTCTGCGATCATCCGGAACAGGCCAGACTGCACATTTCTCGTCGTCCCGAGACTTGCATAAATAATTTGGCGGCCATCGAGACGGTGCCAGGGAAAGTCTACCGGTGGACGAGATTCCTGGCTAACAAATGGACCAGCATAATGGAAGTACGCAGGCAGACTGACATTGGGAAGATCAAGCTCCTTCGGCAATTGAGTTATTTGTGCAAGGGGCCGATATGTTTGCTGCAATCGCCGGACGGATTGTAGACCTTCAGATCGCCTGTAACGATCGAGAGCCCGGCGCAGAGGTCCGGTGACACGCAGAGCCGATTGCTCGAGAAGCGCACTGTGCAGCCGGCTTAGGGGAGACTCAACATACCTGTAACCCGAGAACCGTGGGAAAGCCTTCCAACCGGTGGTGTGCGGGACTGAAGTCGAAATGATGAAGTACGGCAGGCGCAGCTGTTCCGCGACGGTCGGGCCGGCAAGAGCTATTTCATCAACAATCAGGGCATCGATTCCGGCCTGCGAGACGGCCACCGGCACTTCGCGAAGATAATTTTGAACGTCGAGAATAATCCGCTTCAGGTTGAAATGAAGCAGAGCAAGGTCGGACAACAGTCCGGGGCGGCGGGATCCTGGCTTCGTGGGCGGCGCAGATCGATCAGCACAAACAGGTACAAATTCGAGACCCGCCTGGCGGACGCGGTCCTCAATCTTTGGCTTTTCGAAAAAGGTGACACGATTGCCGCGCTGAGCGAGTTCCTGTGCCAGGACGATTAACGGGTTCAGATGACCGGTTCCAGTGAAGGACAGGACACCAAAATGCCAGCTTGGCAGTTCAAAGGGCATGATCCCCTGCCGCGCATGGGGACGCTGAGATCGTTCTGGATCCCAACCGCAGCTGGCTCGCGACTAATACATCTTCGGCATGGCGCAACAGATCGGCAACGGGTGCGCGCAGCCAACGGATGCCGCCGTCAACACAAAGCCCCTCCAATCCGTGACGCATGCTGGGCGGGAGTCGGCCCAGCATCGACTCCGAGACAAGTTGAACGCAGCCGCCAATCATTACTAGCTCTACGTCATGAGCATCGAGCGTGGCGAGCCTTTCCCCGGGCCGCTGACCTGAGTCTTTCACCGCAATAAAGTCGGCGACGCCGCCTTCCTGCAGGCGGCCCTCTCCCTGGCTAAGACGCAGGACTGTGGCCGGGGCAGTGGTGACCATTCGCCAGGCGATATCCGGTGCCAGGTTGCAGAACTCAGCAGCAAAACGAATCTCATCAAGCAGATCACCTGCGGCAGTGAGAGGCGAGTCATTGCCCAGAGCGAGATTACCGATGGAACTCAAAAGCGAAAGGTCCGGAAGCGCTCCAAAGAGAAACCGATTCGATGACGGACAGACAATTAGCGAGGAGCCGCGATTGTTAAGATGTGTCACGCTGGGTCGATCGAGGGCCAGGCCGTGCACGAGAACCGCCTGCTCATCGAGGAGTTGCATCCGCGCGAGTTCCCACAGCTCCTGGCGCGCCAGATCATCTGTTCCCTCGCAGACATGCAGGATAAAGGGCGCTCCCTCGGGTGTTTCTGCGCGCGCTCTGCGAAGGTCTCCGCCAAGCGCAGGCGAATGGGCCCACCCATAATTGCGAACTACGCGAACGGGGAAATCATCGCGCAGCATTTCCGGGTGCAGCGGATTGTGATGGCTGACGGTGGTGACCCCGCTGAGAAGATTGCGTATGGCCCCCCACCAGACACGCACCTTTTTGGGGACTGCGCGATGGGCAGCGATCACCCCAGGATACTTCGCGTGGATGTCCTCGCCCCACTCGACGTAGTTGCGGTAAACCCGGCTGGCCAGGCGCGGAAAGAGCGCGAACTCGAGATGATCATGAGCGTTAATCAGCCCGGGAAGAAGAAGGAATCCGGTGAGGTCGATTTGCAGAGGGGATGACGCGTGATTTTGCGCGGGATCAGCACGATGTCCCATGCGATGAATTCGGCGGCCCCTGATTGTGAACGAAAGATCCTCACTCTGTTGCGGACCGGTGGCGGAGCGGGCCCCATTAATCCATACCTGTTCCCGCTGCCCGTTTGTTGTCACGAGGCTTTCCGTGCGACATAAATCCGAAAGCGCGAAGGCTCGCGCCGGCCGCGGAGCTTCGCGATCAAGGGACGAAGCGCCCACCGGACGCCGTAACGAGGCGAGTGGATGGCCCAGTTGACAGAAACATGCTCTGCGAGCGAGCGTAGCCGATCATCGGTGAGATATTCGAAGCTGCGAATCGAATCGGATGCGGTGCCGTATCGATGCAGAAACGCGGCACGCCGCTCGACGACCATCTGATCTCCGCTTTTGTCACTGGAGTACCAGGGGCTGTCGCTGATGATGATATAGCCGCCGGCGCGTGTACACCGAAGCGCTTCGCAAAGTGCGCCCTCCGCATCCTCTGCGTAATGGAAAGACGCATTGAAGATCACACAGTCGAACTGCTCACTCTGGAAAGGCAGACGTGACAGCTCTGCCTGGAAGCGAGGAAGGAGTTCGGGCAGATGTTGACGATACTGTTCCGCAGCGGCCAGCCCATCGTAGCGATTCACCAGCAGGTCCACGGCGACAGACTGGTATCCCGCTTGTCTAAGGCGGAAACTCATCCAGCAATTCCCTGCTCCCAGATCGAGGATGGCCGCGGAGGGTGGCAGGCAGGGCTGCAGGAGATAGCGGAAGAGATAGTCATAACTACAAGCGCGTATCCGCCATTGGGCAACGTTCCGGCCGGTCGTGTCCTTGTACGGAAGCTCCAGGTAGAACTGCTTATCTTCGCTGCCACGACCTTCTGCGGACCTGATCCGCTCATAATCGGCTTTGAACCGCGAATAGTAAGAGACTCTTTCCGGCGGCAGAGCCTGTACTATCCCGCCAAACGTATCCATGCGAAATGCGCAACGGGGACATTCTGGCCTGGCCATGTCAACCGCGCAGCGCGGGCATCGCAGCCAAAGCGCAGAGTGCCCGGTGTTGACACGTTCGGAGAGAATAGGTGGTGACGCAATCATCAGCTTTCCTGACATTCAGGCTCTCCGCGGCGCCAGCAATTCATCGAGAGGTACGAGCGCCGGCAATATGGAAGGATGGGGAGCCAGCCGGAGCGCATCTTCGTTGCGGCACAGCGGCTCCAACTCAGCCACTCGCCGCCAAAGCAGTTGAAGCGACCCGGCATCTCTCCTGGACTGCTTCCATGAGTCCACTTCAGCGTGCAGCGCGTCCCGGACCGCGCGATAGAACTCGGTTGTATATGCTGCCTGGAACATGATGCATAGATCGTCACTGTCAGTCCAGTTGCGCTTCGACCCCAGCTGCTCCTGAACCCGCGCGTAGAACAGGGTGCCCGGAAGGGGATACGAGAATGACACGCCGATGTCGTCGGGCCGGGTTTTACGGACAAAGGCGATGGTCTGCTGCAACTCATCCCAGCTTTCTCCTGGATACCCAAACTGCAGGAAGTAGCAGGCCTGAATCCCAGCCCGCCCGAGGCGACCACGAGCCGCAATGACTGCAGGGATATTCAATCCTTTGTCCATGGCATTCAGAACGGTCTGCGATCCGGACTCGACGCCCATCCAAACTTCGGAGCATCCTGCGGCTTTGAGATGCAGCACGGTTTCTTCGGTCATCAGATCGGCGCGGGACTGAATTTTGAAGGGCACGGCTGCGTCTCGCCTCTCCACCTCCACGGCGAGCTCACGCATCCAATGATGGTTGAGAGCGAAGACGTCATCGCCGAACCAGATGTGATCCACTCCCACAGAAAATTTCAGCAGGTGCATCTCCTCAGCTACGCTGGCGGGGGGCCGTAGCTGGAATCGATTGCCGGAGATCGGCTTTGCACACCAGTTGCAGTGAAACGGACAGCCACGGCTGGCGACCATATTGGTTGAGAAGTAGCCGTGCGCGTCTATCCAGGCGGAGCGATAGGTCTCTATGTCGACAAGATCCCGCGCCGGCAGGGAAAGATCGGTCCAGGAAGGGTTTCGGGCCAACCGCTCGGAGCTATGCACCAGCTTGCCGCGTTCGTCGCGCGTACTGAGACCAGCAATCAACGTGGGCTGTTCCCCATCCAGGAGAGCTCTACAGAGACCGGTAAGGGAGGACTCCGCTTCGCCGCAGAGAACATAGCGAAAGCCGTTCTCAAGGAAAAGTCCGGGATTGTCTGTGGAATCAGAGCCGTGAACGACGGCGACAGCACCGATGCGCTCTGCCGCACGCGCGATTTCCCATGCGACCTCGCGCATACGGGTGAGACACATTTTGGAAAGGAAGTTGAAATCATCCTCGTAGACGACAAGGATCTTCGGCCGATGCGTCGCGAGAGCTGCATCGATGTTCTGCGACGGCTCCGACAGCATCGAATCAAATGCAGCGACGGAAAATCCGCTGTCGCGAAGAGCGGTTGCCGCATAGAGAGTGCCGAGCGGCAAATACGGCTGCATCCTGTGAAACTGCTTTGGATCGTAAGGAAGATGCCAAGTATGAGTTATCAGAATATCAGCCACGATTGACCTCGTTTTCCTGAACAGCGTTCGCGTCCTGATTGGCCGCCAGAATAACTTTCTCTCGTTGTTCGGAAACTTAGCCTAGTTATTCTGATCGGGAAACGTGTCGCGCAAATGTCAGATCAATGTCCTCTCCTCCCGAAAGCGATGATCAGGAAAATGTGCGGCGCGACGAGAAATGACCGAATAGTCCTCACCGCAGGCGCCTGCGGCCTCCGGGCTGGCCTGCTGATCAACAGCGGCGGCGGATAGGTGCCCAAGCCGATCGCGTTTGGTCGCGAGATATCGTGCCGCATGACGTGTAACCGGCACGTCGGCCGGAAGGCGTTCCTGGATTACGAGACCAGCGGCGCGAACGGCATCGATCTTATGGGGATTGTTGGTCAGAAGCCGCAGTGAACGAATACCCAGGAGGCGGAGAATCTCCGCCGGCAACCGATAAGTTCTCCGGTCGACGGGATGTCCGAGACGGAGATTCGCCTCGATGGTGTCCAGGCCCTGATCCTGCAGTTCATAGGCGCGCAGCTTCGACAGCAGCCCGATACCGCGGCCCTCCTGATGCTCGTAGAGCAGAATGCCACAGCGTTCCGTGGCGATCAGCCCGAGGGCGAGATGCAGTTGATCGTGGCAATCGCAGCGCAGCGAGTGGAAGACATCGCCTGTTGTGCACTGCGAGTGAATACGCACGACGGGAGAGGAACGATGAACATCTTCGAGAATGAGCGCCAGCGCAGTTTCCGGCGGATCAGCCTCCGCCGCACCGACTGGACGGCCTTCGAAAGCCAGTAGGCGAAAAGTCGCCCACGCTGTCGGGAAATTTACATCGGCAATCTTTGTAATTCGCATCGGCGCCGCGACTGTCCTTGTCTGTGATCCAGGGTAGTGGGTTGTGCGGCGTCTGATGTCGCCACATTGTCACAAGTCGGTCATATCCTTGCCGGAGGCGGGACGACGAAGGTGGTCACGGGCTGGCGGTACGTCGAAACTGATACAGCACATGATCGCCCAGGGAAGCCAGTGGGCTTGCCAGCGCACGATCCAATGTTTCCATCTGTCTTAGTAACCATGGGTGCCGCGAAATCCAAGGTTCGGCAGCACTGGGTGGAACGGTGACACCAACTCCGATCCGGCGCTCAAGGATGAACCATGGAGAGAAAGCGCGGACAACTGCAGCGCGCCGATGATAGACAATTCGAAATTCGCGTCCTGCCAGACAGGCTGACACTTCCCTGCGATGGAAACGGCGCAGAGCCGACCGGGGACGACCGCGCAGCGTTTCCGTCATTATCTCGGCGGGGCAAAAAGTCCCAAAGAGCACGAGGATCGCTGCGGAGCCCGGGCGAAGAAGACGGGCGAGGCCCCTGGCTACGACCGCAAGATCAGCCACGCAGTTCAGGGGAGCGAAATTGGAGAAGACCCCATCGAAAAGACGACCCGCGGTTGCGAGATACTGGTCGGCAAAAGTATCGAGGTCTTCACCGCCAGCCACTGCTGCGTTACAGCCCAAGGGGAGCAACTTCCTGCCAGCAATCGCCACCATGTTCGGCGAAGGATCCGTGAGCAGAACGTTGAACCCATGTTGCGCGAGAAAGGTCGCATCTTCACCGGTACCCCCACCGAGTTCCAGAATGCGACCGCCCTGAGGAAACTGCTCCAGCAGAGCGGAACGGACCGCGCGCCGCTGAGCGGCAACACTTTCCCACGCGCCAAAGCGCCTGTCGAACGCTGTTGCCGTCGCATCGAACGCATGAGCAGCCGGACGCAGTACATCCATAACCCACAAAGCGTACGCGGCAACTAAGCGCGGGCTGTCACGCGCACGTCAGGCAATTGTCACAGGCTTATCTGCAAAAACGGGGCACATCGAAGACAACTGGATGACAAAAGGAAGACTCGCCAAGGACACGGAGTGGAGCGCAGGGAGCTATGGTCATCATGTGCTGAGCCTTGCCTCTAGGGGAGATTTGGCAAGTCCCGCGAAACAGCCGTCACACGAACGCTATGCTGCAAAGCCAGACCGACGGACAGAAGATAACCGCTACGGAGGTTGCGGAATGAAGACCTTTCACGCTATTTCAGCCTCTGCTCTATACCCGGGTGTTCTCCAAGACGCCATGGAGACAGACGGTTACCTTCTAGTTCAGAATGCAATACCTCGCGACGCTATCAGGCACTTGCTCGAACAGATCACGAAGATTCTCGGAGGAGCCGGCTGGCTCCAGCCGGGACGCGATCCGCTGGAGCGATTTGCGGACCGTAACGCGGCGTGCGGCGATCCGGATCCGAGATTCAAAAGCGTGTATCAGCAGGTCTTTAACCTGGAGGCATTCCACGCGCTGCCGCATCATCCGGAACTCCGCAGAGTCATGAGGATGCTCACCGGCGAACGGCTGCTGGTTCACCCCAAACCCATCGGACGACTCATATTTCCTCATTGTGAGCAGCTCACCGTTCACGCACATCAGGATTATCGCTTCATGGGTGGAGATCCCGAGTGTTTCACAGCCTGGATTCCGACGCATGACTGTCCGGTAGAGGCGGGCCCGCTGCAAATTCTGGAGGGATCGCATCGCTTTGGTTTCCAGAAGCATGAACATGACAATCTCCACGTGCCGGAGATTCCGTCAGATGCCACGCGAGGAGGTAAGTGGATCGGCGGTCAGGTAAGCGCCGGGGACGTGCTGCTATTTCACAGTCTGACAGTGCATGCCGCATCTCCGAATTTGTCACAGCAGCTGCGCATATCTCTGGACTGCCGGTTCCAGGACTATCGACGGGCGCTCCACCCCGCGAATCTGGCCTTTGCCGGCGAATCGGGAAAGTCCTGGGAAAAGACGTATGCGGACTGGCGTTCAGATGACTTGAAGTACTACTGGAAGAGCTTGCCACTTGCCTTTCGGCCCTCACGGCTGGAGCTTGAGCAGCTCTCGCTCAATGGCGATTCCCCCGAGATTCGAGCACGGTACGCAAGAATCCTGAGCCAGATTGGATAATATGACGGACGCGCTGAAATGGCACAATCAGACCGTCGCGGCGGCGATTCTCTGGTTCTGATTGCCGGCTTCGGAGATTTGGAGCTGTGCGATGCACTTTGTCTCCGGGCGTCGGACTTGAGATCAGATGCCGGCGTTCGCATGGATCTCCGATGCAGCTATACGATCTGGACAGCAGCAACAGCCAGTTCAAGTCCCTCTTTCCCCCTGCCTGGCCTTACCCGGTCAGAGCCCACGCAGAACGCGCTAAACGATGACTCCGATCTTTCTTGCGAATTAGTCGGCTGCGATTATGGTGCCTTCAACGGTGCGGACTGCAGTGAAGGATACCGGTAAGGGTAGTACGCAGTCCTGCTCGATGCGATAGCGGATCAGGTCGGCGACGGTAATCATCTTCATCAGATGCTGTTCGCAGAAGCGGACCAGGTCCGGCAGTCGCGCCATGGTGCCGTTGTCGTTCATAATTTCGCAGATCACGCCAGCGGGGGTGAGGCCGGCGAGCCTCGCGAGATCCACTGCGGCTTCGGTCTGACCGGGCCGCACGAGGACTCCACCCGAGCGAGCCCGCAGAGGGAATATATGCCCCGGGCGGCCGAGTTCGGCCGGATCAGTGTCCGGGTCGATGGCACACAGAATGGTCTCGGCACGGTCATATGCGGATATGCCGGTGGTGACGCCGCGGCTCAAAGCATCGATCGATTCAGTAAAGGCCGTGCCAAACCGGGCCGTGTTGCGCGCTGTCATCGGCCGAAGACCAAGATGGTCGACGCGTTCCGGGGTCATGGCCAGGCAGACGAGCCCGCGGCCAAAGCGAGCCATGAAATTGACCGCTTCCGGCGTGATCTTCTCTGCTGCCATCGTAAGATCACCCTCATTCTCGCGGTCTTCGTCATCCATCACGACGATCATGCGCCCATCGTGAATTTCCTCGAGAGCGGTTGGGATGTCAGTAAAGGGAAAAGGTAGTTTCATGGCGATCCTCGAGTGCTGCCCAGACTGTGCCGGTGTTATGGAGAATGTAGAGGGAGGGAGCCGCGCAGTTGTCAAGCTGCCGTCATTCGATTGTCAGTAAGACAATGTACAGCGGCGGAAGAACCTGGACCCACGCAACCTAGTAAGGAGACTGCTTCTCCGGAGCATAGGTATTTCCGTACATGTTCTCGTGCTTCAGACCGGCGGCGGGAGGGATGGGTGCCTGAATGACACCGAGATCGACGGCATGGGCAGGAAGATGAACAGGCCGGATCAAATGATCAAGCTGCGACTGAGGCACGCCTTCGATCCAGACATGCAACGTGTAATCGCCGGGTAGAATAGAACGCAGCAGAAAGGCGCCGTTCCGACTGGCAATCGCATAATAAGGCGTGGCAACGGCGATGATGACAGCACTCATCTCCGGATGTATATTGCAGAAGATATAAGAAACACCGATGCGGGAGAAGGTCACTGATTTGCTCGATCCTGCCTCGTAAAGCCCGAGATCGAATCGCTTCCCGTCGAAAAGCGAGAATACGTTGTGAAAAAAAGGATCCTGATTCGGAAACTGGACAACGCTGTCCACCGGGATCACCTGCAGATGCGGAATAAAGGTGCGGCTCTTCTGCAGCAGCGTATAACGGCCGCGGGGTGCGATGGGGGGAGCAGGCTCGCCTGGTACCGGATCGAGCCAAATCACCGCCGGAACTGAGCGATGGGTACGGGGCAACGATGACTCGATGCGCACGCGCAACTCGGCTAAATCGATCGTTGCCGGGTTGGCCTGCGCGAGGGCAGACGCAGACAGGGCCAGGATAATTGCAAACGAGAGTGCGCGCTGTCTCTTCCCTTTCATCAGAATTTGTACCCTGCGCCCATTCCTACGACATCGCCTGCGGCCGGCAGACCCGTGATCGGAGAGCTTATTAAATGCCGGTATTCGAGAGAGAACATGAGGTAAGAACTGGGGCTGTAGATCAGGTTGCCGGTATAAGTGCGGTTACGTGCGAGATTCTGCACCAGGCTTCCGCCAGAGACGGCGTATCGACGCAGATCGCCTGCAAAGGCGTTATCGATTCCGAATGCTGTATTCAACTCGAAGCGCTCCGTGAGCTTCTCGCTGAGCTGCGCCCAGCCCCCAGTATCGTTTAGCGGGCGGGAATAGTAGCCGCCAGTGTCCTGGTCGAAGCGGTAAACGAAGTCCTTATAAGCGCCTCCCCCCAGTCCCCCGAGTGCCTGCCCGCGATAGAAGCCGGCAGTGAACTGCAGCTTACCCGGGAACTGCTGTCGAGCATCGAGCGTGGCGGCCCAGGAGTCAAAGCGGCGCGCCAGAAATAAGGAATCGCGAGAAGCGAAATACCCCCCAATACCGAAATGGTTGCCCTCTTCATCATGAATCGGGGAAGAATCCTGCAGTGCGACACGAGCCTGAATACCGGGCCAGCGGCTTTGCTCTCCCGTGCTCTGCGCAACTCCCGCAGGATTTGTGGAGGGAGGTATCAGCGGAGAAAGGGGTGCGTCAGCCACATCGATCAATGCGGTCTGCAGACCGATTTGGTGGGACGGTGTCAGATCGAGATCATGAGTAAAGGTGACCTGAGGGTTCCATGTCCACAGATTGCCGGACCAGGCAAGTGCAGGAACGGCTACAGCGGTTAGGGAGTTCGGGATGTCGGGACTGATGATGGGCCGATCGAGCGAGAAGGAAACGCTATCGTTCTGCCATTGCAGGCCGGCATGTGCAGTGCGAAGACGCAGAGTACCGGCCGCCACGTTATACGAGCCCGTGTAGCCGGGAGCTGCAGCTGCGGAAGCCGGGTTTCCATAAAAATCCACGCGGAGATCCGCGTAGCTATGCGCACCGAAGAGATGTGGACCGACTGCGTCCAGCCCCAGCAGGGTCTGGCGCATAGACGCTCCGGTACTGCCCGGTCCCCCCACCGCTACCGTGGGTGTGGCGGCCATATCCACGGCTTTGGTGTTCACGAATCCGTTCAGCAGCAAAAGGCCGGTGACCTTCACCGGATAGCGAGACTCACTCTCTACCTTGGTTTGCTCATGCGTGGCAATTTGAGTTTCCTGGATTGCCTGACGTTCGCGAATGTCCTGCACGGCCGCAGCCAGAGAGGCCGTCTCCTCCGAAGACGAGGAGACCGGGGGACCCTGCCGAGCCGGAGGTTCCGGGAGACTGCCGTCCCCTGCCACCTGCCGCTTGAGGGCCGCAAGCTGCGTTCGCATCTCATCCAGTTGCTGCTGTGATTCACGTAATTGCTGCTGGGTGCGCGTCAGAGCTTCCGTGAGCCCGCGGATCTGATCGGAAACGTTCGTTTCATCCGTCTGAGCGACCAGTTGAACGGCGATTGGTCCGAGAAGCACGACAAGGAAGAGCCAGCCGCAACGGGTCGTGCGATGCCTTGCAGGGGTGGCGTGACTTCGCTCAAATGCGTACATTCTCATTGGGGATCACCTGGTCAGGCGCCGCGGGCGAGACTATGAGGGGGTGTTCCTCATCCTCGGGCGCACGCGCCACCTTCATCTGGAAAATCGTCTCGCCGGGACGACTGTTGAGGAGAACCACCTCTCCCCCGTGTTCGACGGCAATACAATGTGCGAGCGTGAGACCGAGTCCGGTGCCCTTCTGCTTTCCCTCGCTGACGAATGGTTGGAAAAGACTCCTGCGAATCTTTTCGGGAACGCCGGGCCCATTGTCGATTACACGTATCAGCAAAAAGTGCTCCTGAGCTTCCAGCTCGACGTCGACCACCGGCTCCGCACCGGCGGCGCGGGCAGACTGACAGGCGTTGAGCAACAAATTGAAGAGCGCGCGCTCCATCTGCTTGTCGTCCAGCAGCGCGGCAGTGTTAGCAGAATTGCAGGGACGAAGCTCTACGCGAACACCCGCGGCATCTGGGTGAGCGCGGACCAGAGTCACGGCACGTTCGACGACGGAAGCCATAGTCTGCGGAGACCGCTTAAAACTCGCGCCGGTACGACTAAAGATCAGCAGCGACTCAATCATCTCGGTCGATCCCAGCACTGCCGCGCGCACATCGGCAAGAATCTCCGCACGCTCGCGAAGGGAGAGTCGATCGGAGGCCAGAAACTCCGAGTTGGCATAGATGGTAGCGAGGTAATGGCGGAAATCATGGGAAACGGAGCTGGCCATGCGGCCGATGGTTGCAAGTCTCTCGGACTCGACCAGTTCACGATTAGCCTGCTGAATCTGTTCGCGCATGCTGGCAAAGGCGGTACTCAATTCCTGCACCTCGCGGGTTCCGTTGAGCGGAAGCCGGTGGGCGACGTCGCCCTTACCGAAAGCGCGCACGCCTCGCGACAACTCTTCGAGTGGTCGGGTGACAACGCGCGAGAGGGTGATCATGAGAAAAGTGCCGCAGAGCAGGGCGATTAACCCTGCGCTCAGAACGACGCGATCAATTCGATTAATGGACTGTTCGGCTGATTCGAAGGAACGAAGCAGGGCGAGTTGCAGAGGAGCCGTGGCCGTGGTGGAGAGATCCTCAGTCGCCGCAAGGAATCGGGCATTGCCGAGTTGCACGGCGATTGGAGATTGTGGCGTTCCCAAGGCAAGGGAGGGTTGCACGGTCAGTTCGCTCTGCATGGATAAGGGGAGCGTACTGGCTACAATCTTGCCACTACTGAGGAAAGTAGCTTCGACACCAGTGGGCTGGCTGATCTCGCGAACGGTGCGTTCGATGGATACACCGCTGATGACATACCCCAACAGGCTACCTTCCTCATCGCTGCCGAAATAAAGCGGCCGGAGGGAGCAGGCGTACAGAGATTCGCCTTCTATAAGGTAGTGTTTGTTCGGCGCGGCCAGCAGCTTGTCTAACTCGATCCGGAGTCCGGGGCTATCGACTTTACCCGTTCTGGCATAGAGCGCGACGACCCGACCGCCGGGATCAGCGAGTGCGAAGAGGTCCGCTCCACTGATCTGCCAGAACTCTGCCGCCCCATCCTGGATGGTAAGGTCGTCGCCGCTGGTCATCAGCGCCTTCAGCGTGGGCAGTGCGGCAAGAAGAGCATTCTCGCGGTCAAGAGCGCGCAGCCGCTCTGCCTCGAGGTCCTGAAAAGCGACGATAGAGTGCCTGAGGTCCTGAGAAAGATCGCCGGTAATCTGAGAACGCAGACGATGGCGAATCAGTAGCAGGCAGAGGCTGGTGACGATCACAATCACCAGGGTCATGGCGAGAAGCAGGAGGACGTAGGTTCGAAGGCCACGCTTCGGGAGCCCAGAGTTGGAGGCCCGTGCGTGGCCTTCTGAGCGGTTGCTGTCGACCTGGGGATCAGGGGACAAATTTATATCCTGCGCCGTAGATCGTCAGCAAGTGGCGAGGATTGGCAGGATCTGGCTCCAGCTTCTGGCGCAGTTTGAGAACCTGATTATCCACGGTGCGCGTCGTTGGGTAGAAATTGTATCCCCAAACTTCGTTGAGCAACACATCCCGCGTCAGTACCCGCTCGGCATTCTCGGTGAAAAATTTTAGGAGCTTGAATTCGTGCGCGGTAAGAACCACCGGACCGCTACCGCGCCGGATTGTCATCCTGATGAAATCGACCTCGCAATCGCCAAAGCGGTAGACGGTCTGCGCAGCTGGCCTTCGCTGGCGGCGGATGGCAGCCTGAACGCGGGCCGTAAGTTCCCTGGGACTGAAGGGTTTGGTGACATAGTCATCGGCGCCCAACTCGAGCAGGAGCACCTTGTCTGCCACCTCAGAGATTGCGCTCAGAACGATAATGGGCGTCTCGCTGGAGATGGTCTTCAGTTTCTGGCACAGTTCACGGCCGGAAATGCTGGGGAGGATGAGATCGAGGACAACGGCGAGCGGCTGTTCCCGCCGAAACAAATCGAGACCCACCTGACCATCGCCTGCAATCAGCGCGGCATAGCGCTCTTCGGTAAAGATTCTGCGGAGTACTTTTTGCATCCGGGGATCGTCCTCGATAATGAGGATCGTGCCGAGATCCGCCGCGGCCGGACCTTCGCCCTGGAGTTCTGCCGTCAATTCCGAATCCTGAATCACGAGCGAGTACCTTTCCCCCTTATTGTGGTCGAAAAGCATCTATATACGCGCTGAAAAAGTTCACAAATTACAATCGGATGACATTTCGAGGTGGACGGCGGCTCGATTGCGCGGCCGGTGGATAGCATCCGTCTCTCCCGCCTTCCCGCCGGCAGCAGGAGTCTTTGCCGCGAGACTGCCCAGCAGGAGGACTGCCCACATCGGCAAAGACAGCTCGAAACGGTCGGTGTCGGCCAGCCCACGGATCAGTACAAAGAGCAGGAACGCGAAGAGAAATGTCCTGCGGCGCCCAGTGGCCATATGACGAAACTGGAGGAACAGGCTACCGTAAATGCCGACAACGAGGAGCACGCCGACAATCCCGTAGGCGTAGAACTGCTGGAGTAGCTCATTGTGTGCATGGGCGGCCTGAAACTGATCCGCACCGAAGGGGGGAATCACTTTCCACGCTGAGTCGAAGCCATGGCCGAACCAGGGCTGCTGGACCGCTTCTGCGAGGAAGTATGCCCAGATGCCGAGCCGGCCGGTCAGGGTCTCGGACTGGCTGCCGGCGCTGGTGTAGACGTCGTAATAGGAAAAGAGCAGCCCCGAGAAGGCGGAAAGGAGAGCCGCGGTAACGACAACGGCAATAATCTTGCTTCTGCGGCTTATGGATCGATCACGCAGGAGCAGAAAGCCCTCGCACACGAGAAACGCGACGATGGTGGTTTTGCTGAGACTGCGGAGAAGGGTGGCCCCGAGCACGATGACGGAGATCCCTGAGCCCTGCCTTCGCTCGCGGACGAGACAGTGGGCGAAAAGACAACCCATCGCGCAAACATAGCCGATCTGATTAGGACCGAGGAGTTCCTCATCGCCGAGACGAAGGTCTGACTGAGCCGGAAGCAGCCATGCTACAACGGCGACCACAAGAGCGCCCCAGACATAACCCTGCATCAGTGCATCTGTAGTGGCGACCACAGAACGGGTGCGGAACAGGGTAGCAGTGATCGCAACATCGGAGGCCATTGCACACCAGTACACGCTGGAATCGGCCAGTGACGCTGTGCCGCTCCAGAGAAGACTGCAACAGGAAAAGCCAAGGAACAGGAGAGCCCAGCGAGCGGCCGGAAACTGCAGGATGAGAACACTGGAGCGATGATCAGGCGCATCGGCACTGAATATAACCGCCGCAAGCAGAAGAAACTCGAACCCAATAGCGGCGGCCGTGCCCGTTGCAGGGTCTGCGCCAAGGATACGCGCAGCAAGCAAGGCAGCAATCGTCCGAGAGGCGAAATAGAAGCCGACCACAGCAGGGAGCGGTTCCAGTGCAGGTACACCACAGATTTCCCATCGGCCCTGCCGGATCGGCGCGGGTTGCTCGGACGGTATCAGTTCCATGAAGTCTTGTCGCGACTTTCCACGGAGAAATGAGACAGGCTGTCCATGGTGTCGACTGACGGCTTACTGCGTGTACATCTGCGGAATGCCCTCGCTACCGGTAGGAGGCAGATGACGGAGGAAGACGATGATCGACCAAAGTTCATCGTCGCTGAGGGTCCCCTTTGAGCCAGGCATGCCTGAAGGCCAGATGCCGTAATCGAGGATCCACTTAAGCTGGCCGTCGGTGTAACTCTGGACCCCGGGAGACGCGAGAGAGGGAATGGGCGGCGAGATATGGTCGGCGAATGGTACTCCGGTATTCTGCCCGTCCATCCCATGACAGGCCACGCAGTAATGAGAGAATGCCTCTTTTCCGTCGGCACGGGTTTCCGGCGTATCGGGCAAAGGGTTCCTGGCGGCTCTGTTGCCAACAAGAAAACGATGCTTCGCATAAGTCATAGCCCTCGTCTCTAACTTGCCGGGCTGGCTGGCTCTGCACCCAGCCAGTCCTGTCGCACCCACCACCGATAGTCCGACCAGCAGCAGAAGGGGAATTCGTAACATGATCAGTCCACCACGTGTACCCTGAGAATCATCGAGCCGTGCCCAGATCCACAGAACACAGAACAGTGGGCCAGGAAATCTCCTGCCTGAGCAGGTGTGAACTGAGCCATCGCCGTACCTCCGGCCTTAACCTTCATGTTGACGTTGAACTCCCGTATCCGGAATCCGTGGGCAACGTCTTCGCTTTTCAACACGATGACGATCGGCTCTCCTTTTTTCACGGTGATTTCCCCGGGGTAATAGGCGAAGCGCTTTGCTTCAATGACGATCTTCTGAGGTGTTGTCTGGGCATTGAGAACTGGGGTCAAACATGCCGCCGCCAATAACGTAAACGAGGCCATCGGCAGCATCAGGGTCTTCTTCATACCTTCTCCTTTTAGGTGAACCTTTGTATCTGCAACAACGAGATTCGTCGGAACCTGCATTTATTCATCAGTACACGCCGCAGCCGCGCGTCTTCGGTCCTCCGTCCGTGGGTTCGAAATCGCAAACGCTTCATGCAGGAGGCCATCTCGACTAAGGATTCAGATACTGAAGGAGTGCCTTGTAATCGGCGTCGCTCAGGTTAGCGCGTACCCGCATATGGGTGGCGATGGTACTGGAGACGCTTTGTGGGAACCCTTCCGGGGCATTGTGGCAACGCGAACAATTCTGCCGGAACACCCGCTCTCCACGATCGGGGTTAGTTTCATGAGCAACATTCTTATGAACGGCCTTGCGCGCTGCAGGGCCGGCGGTTTGACCGGCAACGAGAGCGGCTGTCAGCAGCATCGATCCGAACAGCAGCATAGGCTCCAGGTGCTTCATCATGACTCCTTGCGAAGAAGGGCTCCGCGCTATCTATATGAGTCCGGAACGGGGTCTCATATGTGCCTGTCAGAAGACTACGAACACTCCTTTCGGGCGGTGTCACCTAAGCGTCTTCTGTTTGTCACGGCTTTGTCGTGCTATTCGCGCACCCCACAAGGCTTGATGTGCGTGTCGACTCCGGCCGGAAGACTCTCCTCATCCCCACTCCATCACGTCACGCACGAATAAGTGGCACAGCGCGAAGCTGCGAGAATCGATTACCAGTCGCTGACATTTTGGCGACGTAGCTCTGACACCTCAGGCGGCATTAAACGATAGGTTGACGCTGAGAGGTATGTGGGCGATGAATCGCTCGAAGTTTACCGGGGCAGTCAATCAGCACCCCGGAGGCGGAAAGTGGTCCACCGCCATGCGGCTGCTGGATCGTCGGACCCAGCTCGTTATTGCGCTGCTGGCCTGCGGGCGTACCCTGGCCGGACTCTGCGACCTGCTGGTGGCTGCTGCGATGTATGCATTGTTCCTTTTATTGCAGGGGCATGCTCCAGTGCACCTGTTTCTGCGTGGTACCCCGACAACTTTGTCGGTCGCATGGATTACGGCGGTCCTCGTGACCCTTCGCACCGTTATGGACCTGACGTCAGCAAAACTATGCTTCGCTCACATACAGACCCTACAGACCAACTTGCTGCTTCGTTTGGTGCGCGGCTATAGCGAGGTGCAATGGGCGAAGTTTGCCGAATGCAGTCGCAGTGAGCTTGCGCATATCGCGATCCATACCACGCGCGAAGCAGCTGATTTTTATCATCGCTGGATCGAGCTGAGCGCCACTGTAATCACGGTCGCAGCGATGACCACAGCCATCGTTTATCAGAATGTCCTTATGGCATGTGGCTTCGGAGTTATGTTCGGTGGTCTTTATGCGCTGCACCGGTTTGGAGTTCGAAGCAAATTGCAGGCGGCGGTCGGCAGTCGCGAAGAGTCGTTTCGCCTGCTGCACAGGGATGTGATCGATGTGATGTCCGCCGGGAAAGAGATTCGTACATATAATTTGCGCTCGTTTTCCCTCGCCCGCATTCAGGAGCAGGCGCAGCGTATGGCGCGGGAAAGCACACGCGTGGTGTTTCTGCCCCAAATAGGACGCGCGGTCGCCGACCAGGGCGCTGTTCTCCTCTTTCTGGCGATGATGATTGCGGTGCAGATGTTCCGAAGCGATGCGCATCAGATGCTGGCGCTGCTGGCTTTCTATTTCGTGCTCTGCCGTCGGCTGCTTCCCCTGATCAGCCAGATCTCGTTCATTATGGGTCAAGTGGAAAGCTCTTATGAAAATGTCCGCGTAGTGTATGCAACGCTGATCGAATGCGAGCGATATCGTGACAAGACCCCGTCGCTGCAACTGCCGGAGCTCGGCTTTGCTTTGCAGCTGGAGCGCGTGCGATTCGCTTTCGATGAAGGACCCGCAATCCTGTGCGAGGTGGATCTGCAGGTTCGAGAGGGAGAGATCGTTATACTGCAGGGGCTCTCGGGTGTGGGCAAGAGTTCACTGCTCAATTTGATCGCGGGAGTCCTGCGGCCCCAGGAGGGAGCACTGCGGGTGAACCGCAGCAGGATCGCCTATGTACCGCAGGAGATCGCGCTTCTCGACGATTCGATCCGCAACAACGTACTGTTCGGTCTTGATTACGCGACGGATGAAGATGTGCTGAATTCGCTGCGAGCAGCGGGTCTGGAAGCCTTTGTTGGCGCACAGGCACTGGGACTGCAAAGCAGAATCGGCGACAATGGAGCTCTGCTATCCGGAGGGCAACGACAGAAGCTGGGGCTGGCGCGGGCGTTGTTGCGCGGAAGTGACCTGTTGCTGCTGGATGAGGCGACATCCGCCCTGGACGAGGAGAGCGAACAGTGGATCCTGGAGGGACTTCGTTCATCCGGGAAGACGGTTTTGTTAGCGACCCATCGCGACCGCGCGGCGGGCTTTGCCGATCGCGTTCTGCGGTTTGAAAATAGCCAACTCGTGGAAGCTCTGACCAATCCAGTCGTCTCGTGTTGAGCGGGCAACTCACGCACGGGTGCGCGGAAGGCCACTGGTTGTTAGCTCTATGTTGGTTGGAACAAGTCGCTACTCTGGATTCCGAGTACATCGGCAGCCGACCGACGATCGCCCAGCATCGTGCCCGGTGGCGCAAAGGCGCCTCCACCGACGTGCCTCCCGGAGGAATCGAATTCCCTGCTGCAGGTGAAAACGAAGACGAAACAGGATGAAGCGCATCTCGATGGCGTTTCTGCGGAGACTCGATCGGAGAGTTTCGTGCCCGCCGGCCAGCATAATCCGATCCGTGCGTCGCAGCGGTATGAGACGGTTCAGTCGGACGGGCTTAACCTCTGCAGGATTGAGGTCCCGTAGTGCGCCTTCCAGCAGTAGATATAGCTTGGTCCCAGGAACATCGGCCAGCACAACTTTTCGGCCATAATGCAACGCCCACAAGCGAACGCGGTGCGGGAGGCTCTCCAGCGTCCATGCATCAAGTTCCGGAGGCGAAAAGGAGCCAAAGAGAAGCGATGCCAGCAGTGTGGACAAGCCGAACGCGATGGGAGCCTGGGTGGATTCGCGCGCGAGGGCGCGCAGCGAGATCCAGAAGTCGCGATCGTCGTGGCGCGCGAGCACGTGACGCCGGTATTCCAGAAGCCAGGATGGCCGCGTGTGCTCATGGCGGAGATGGCCCAGGAGATGGAGGGCCTGGCCGATCATCTGATCGGCGGGAGCAAGAGCAGGAAAGCACTCGCCGCCCCACTGCCAGGTATACAGACGATCGAGACGCCGATCATGCTTTAGATGCTGATCGGGATGATGACCGGACGTGCCGATATGCAGCTCCGCGGATAGCCGATTCTCGGCTTTGTACTGACCGTCGAGGGTAGTACGCACCGGGCCAGAGGTTCTGAATTCAACACTGCTCGGGTTCGAGGCGGTCAGAATGAATCCATGCTTCTCGAGCAGTGTGCATCCCAAAGCGAGATCTTCCGGGGCGATGAGAAAGTCAAAATCCGATTGATGTCGAAGCGAGAGGTCGGAACAGGAATCCGGAAAGAATGTGAACCCTTTCAGATTAGCAAAACGGATGCCGGCATTGCGGAAGGATCGGTTAATGGAGACGAATTCCTCCAACATTGCAGCAACACGCGTCTTATTGTCCACACGTTTCTGCTGCAGCCGGGCGAGCAGGTGTGGATCGACTGCACCGCTGAGGCCGTGCACCTGAACATGATCGAGAAAATAGAGGGCCAGTCCGCTGGTGTCAAGCCAGAATTCTGTATGTACCCAGTCGCGAGCAGTGAAACGGGATAGACAGTGATATGTCTGCTCCGCCGGACTGGAGAGGCTCGCCACAATGGCATCGACGAGGGCCGGATTGCTTCTGCTAGCCCACCCCATGAACGGCAACCTCCACTGCCCCTGGAAGAAAGTATTCGGCTTCTGCGGAAGGCGGTTAGGAGGCGGCATGATCCCTCCGTTACGTGCGAATAAATGCATCGGCAGGCGTGCCGCCTGTCATTTGCTCTTCCAGGTCGGGAACAGAAAGCGATAGACGATTCCGGTCTCCCAGATGTTGACATTGCGCGTTGAGGAGAACTGCCGGGAGTAACTGGTAAGGATACGGGTGTTGTGCGGCAGATTGTAATCCAGCCCGAAGTCAGCGCGCTGAGTGTTGACGAGTGGCACACCGTCGCTGACCACGGTGTCGCGACGGAAGCTCTGCTGAATGCGGAAGACAGGTTCCAGGCGGCCGATCCAGCTGTCGAGTCCCCCGAAGGCCCGGGTGCGGTAGTCGGCTTCCACCCAGTAACCTTGCGCATGATGGCCGCGACCATATTCAGAGCGCAGACGAAAGGCAGTGTTCGCGGGCTCCCACCAGACGTGCGCGCCGTAGAAGTTCTCCCGGGTTCCCTGGAGGAGACGATCGTAAGAGAGACCCACCTCGAGGCGACTGGGAGGCAGATAAAGGCTGACCCGGCCGCCCGAGGATCGCTCAGAATTGAACTGCATATTGCCGCTGCGCGCGGAGAACCAGCCGTTGTAGCTGATGGAGTAGTTGTTGCGCGAGATGGCCGATCCACTGAGCATCCCTCCAACCCCGGTACCGGAGGACAAAGTGCCGAGACTTGCAATTATGGGTCCGTCCTGGAGGTTGCCGATCCAGATAGGCGACAGTCTGTCGTTGTAGGTGTTGAAAGGCAGCAAAAAACTGCCACCTACTACGGTGAGATGCGGCGAGACAAAGTAGTCGGCCTGGAGATAGATAAAGCTCGCGACATGCGAGTGATCATAACCGGACGACCCGTTGGGAAAGAACTCTTCGAAGAGGATGCCCCGCGATTCGACGAGGAGGCGATGGGTGATCGGCGCAACCACCAGCGGTTCGATATGGGGCTGATAGCTGGTATCCCCACCGTTCGTGCTCGTGAAGAAGCCCACACCCCCCGAGAGCAGGGGCGTGTATGTGTACTGAGCCGTTGCATATCGCACTGGAGTGAGCGCGGCCAGCAATACGACGGCGGCTTTCACAATGCGAATGGTTAATGGCGGACAAAACAGACTCATACGCGGCATAGCAACCACATTACGGAGCCGCGCACACCGGGGTGTCTCGGGATCGTCTGTTCTTTGTCAGTTCATTGTCATTCCTGCCGGGGAGCGAATCTCAGCTCGTTGCGAATTCCGAACCCAAGAGCAAATCCGTCAGCGCACAAGTAATCTTCAGCGTGCGCTGACCCCCAGGAACACTCAATAGATGCCCGGAATCAGCCGCTTCGTCGTGCGGCTATAGACTTCGTAATCGGAGCCAAATGCCAGGAGCAGTGCACTCTCCTCAACCTGTATGCGATACAGCACTGCCAGTGTCGGTGGGATAGGAACGACGGCCAGGCACATGTGCGTGCGTGAAGAGCAAAGCTCAAGAAAATCAGCTCCAGACCCAGATAGGACGGATGACGCACGAGGCTGTACAGTCCGCTGCGCTGCAGTCTCTGTCCGGTGTGCATCGCTACGTTCGCACTGAAGGCTCTGCACAATGTAACAACCGCTGTGGCACGAACGTCCAGACCGAGAAGCAAAACTCCAAGGGCCGCCGGCGTCAGCCAGCTAAAACTACCCGGCATATCGACCGGAACAAATCCGCGCATCCACTCGTCGATCCTGAAAGATGCGAGGATAACAAGCCAAAGTGTGATCTGCGTTCCGCTATGAAACGACTGCTGAACTGGCGCGCTCACTGCGACTAACAGAGGGAACCGTACGCAATTATCTCTCTGAAGCTATCTCCAAGTTGCACGCGTCCAGCCGATTTGAAGCGGCCCGGATCGCTCGCAACAAAGGGTGGCTTTGAAATCAGGCCTGCCAATTATCCGGGTCTCACGATGACGCCGTCGGCAGGCCGGAATTGTGCCTGAAACGGCCTCTCCCTTTACTGCACGGCATTGGCCTGACTTGGTGAGAGAATTTCGGCCAATTGCTGACCACTCGCGTGCTCGTGCTGAGGCCCCGGAAATATCTCTTCCAACTGTGAGGCAAAGCTTCGATTGCAATACCGAGTTGGACCTGATGAGCATCCTCTGGGTCATATTGCTTGACCGCGCACAACTGAGTGATCTCAGAGATCGAGGCTGAACCTGGGTCATGGCTGAGCAAGGTCACGTCATCCCCTGCGCCGCCCTCACTCTCCCGAGTCACCGCCAGATCAAACCCTGAGGGCAACTCGCACATGAACGGCAATCGCGATTGCCTGGGTTTGTCGACTCTCGATCGGAAGACATCAGTGTCGCTTACAAGCGCGGCGTTTTTGCCATCAGAGGAAGCGAATCTGCCCTTCGATGGCTTCACGCTGCGCCCTTTGCAGGATGGAGGGCGAACTTTCGTCGGTGTGCAACGAGGTTTCGATGACGCGATTCACCAGCTGCGCGAATTCCGCGAGTTGCGGCGTGGCGGGCAGACGCCGTGCCCCGGCAGAAATGGCCTCGAGCTGCTGGTAGACGGGGGCGGAGCGCTGCACTGCGGAGTCACGCCATGTCGAGAGCCGCACACCCACAGCGCCATGATGTGTTACAACCATGTCCATTTCAGGGCGAGCGAGGAAGCGAAGGAATTCCCATGCGGCCGGCTTCGCGCGTGAGCCGCTGCCGATGGCATAGGACCAGAATGCGGAGAGGGAGACCGGGCGACTCGATTCGTCGCAGGGGATCGGGGCCACCCGAACGCGACCCTGCAGTGGAGCGCCGCTCGAACTGCTGCGCGCGGCAAATCCGAACCAGTTGACCATCATGGCCACCGAGCCTGCCAGGAAGAGCTCGCCAGATTCAACGGAGTCGGCGTGCAAAGAGCGAGGATGGCAGAGGCTCGCATCCCGCACGACACGCCGGTAAAAATCGAGGGCGGCGACGGCCTGCGGGCTTTCGAGCACGGGGACTCCGGATTGATCGTGAAACTCACCGCCTCGACTCCATATCTGGAGAGCAAAGTCATACAGCGTGTTGTGCCCATCGGGATAACAGGCGAAGGCCGTTCCGTAGAGTCCTTCGCCAGGCCGCGTGAAGAAGCGCGCGATGTCCTCGAATTCACGCCAGGTAGCGGGCGGCGCAAGTTCGTAACCGTAACGGTCACGAAAGGCCGCCTGTTCAGCAGGGGATTCAAAGAGGTCGCGGCGGAACATCAGACACTCGGGGCCGTCGTGCCAGGGGACGCAGTAGAAATGGTCTTTGAAGTTGAGCGGCTCGACCAAAGAATTCGGCCATGCTGCCGGCCAGTCGGGAATGGCGCCGACGGACAGATACGGAGTCAGATCTTCAAGCAGGTTCGCTGCGATGGCCTGCGGCAGCCAGTCGGTAACGACAAGGCCGACGTCCCACGTGCCATTGGCCAGACCGCGATCGACAATCAATTCGCGGTAGAGGGATTCCAGATCCATCGGGACGAACTCGAAGGCGATGTCGGGCTGATGGGCGCGAAAGCTCTCAATCTGAGAAGCCAGCGCGGTCTCGAAAGCGACAAATTCGCGGAGCGCGATACGGAGTTTAGCCTGCATCTGTAGAGTCCTCGTTCGATCAGCGATATCGCAGATATTATTTCCACGGGCGGGAGCGCGCGACTGAGATGCCGCGGATCTCGTCAGGCCATTTGCCGGACACAGCAGTGTAGAAGTGGTAGAAGTCGCCGTTCCAGCCGATGACGGAAGGTTTGTGCGCGTAGTCCTCGTCGATCGAGCCTGGAGGGCCGGCATCGATCATGATGTTGCCGGTCTTTCGAAGGCGGTCCAATTGCTCGCCTGTAGCCAGTAAATCGCGCGCCTTTCCTCCGCTGGAGCTGAGGCCGTAATAGAAGACGGCCCAACGATTGCGCCAGCGAACGGCACAGGGGTCGCTGGCGAAGCGGTCGTCCCATGAGCCTTGCGGACCATTGGGAATGATGGGATTGAGCGGACTGCGCGTCCAGTGCTTCAGATCCTTCGAGGTCGCGACCCCGGTTTGCTCATGCCAGCCTCCGCCTTCGCTTTTGGGCCGAGGCCTGGTCTTCGCGTTATAGAAGAGACAGAAGGTCCCATCGTGTTCGACCAGGCAAGGTTTGTAGAGACCGCCCTGCTCCCAGGGCGCCGCGCCGGGATCGTCAGGACGCAGTGAGGGCGGATCGAGCTGCCAGTGGAGGAGGTCGCCACTCCAGCAGAGGCCGATGACCGCGGGGCCGGATTCATAACCCGCTCCCGGATAAGCATGCCACGCTCCGAGGTACCGGCCGTGCATCCTGCGCAGCTGGCCGGGACCGAGAGCCTCGTTGTCGCGGAGGATCCACATCATCGCTATGTTGTAGCGAAAGATGGGATTGTCAGGCTGCCGGCGCAGGACACATCCGATGCGCGTCCAGTTGATCAGATCCGTTGAACGAGCGAGGCCGGTCTGATAGCCGATGCCGTCGAAACCGATGTAGGAGAGACGAAACTCGTCCTGATAGCGAAAGACGAAGGGACCGTCGACCGATTTTTCGTCGAAGTCACCCTGGTTGCCGGTCCCGCGGAGGACGAGGCGGTTGAGCTTCCACGGTGTGAGCAGCGCCTGCGGGGCGGCCGGGTCGCCCCCATCTGCGAAAGCCTGAGATACCAGGGCAGTGCCAGCCACGGTGGCTCCAGCGCTGCGAAGAAATTGCCGGCGAGTGGACATGGATACCATTCGGAACTCCGTGCGGGATTAGTCTTTCTCGGAATTGCTCAGTCCGAGCGCAGCGGTGATGCGTTCCGCATAGGCCTGGACGACGGGAATGAGTTTGCGTTCCCTGCCATCGTTGATCGAACCCGGCAGGAAGGGAACACCAAGCACAGCCAGCACTCCGGCACTCGGATTGCCGACGACGCAGGACAGATCGAGGCCGGCGCGATGGGTGCTGGCAGCCAGAAGATATCCGCGCCTGCGGATAGCCGCGAGTTCGGCGGCGAGAGCGGCGCGCTCTGTTTTCGAGAGCGAAGTCTCGGCATTCAGCAGGCGCTGCCGGTCATCGGGAGGGAGAAAGGCCGAGAGAACGCGGCCGGACGCAGTGGTCAGCGGGGCAACGCGATCGCCCACCTCGACAGACAAGCGGACCGGTTCGGGGCTTTCGGCCTGGGCGATTACCAACAGCATGGGGCCGCTGAGCACGCAAAGATGGCAGGACTCCCGAGCCTCTTCAGCCAACTCCCGCATGGGAATCAGCGCGGCCTTCAGGAGATGATCGACTGGGGAGTGGGTGTGAGCGAGTTCATAGAGCTTGAGCGTGAGCAAATAACCCTCGGATACCGGATCACGAACGATATAGGACCGGCGCTCCAGGACGGCCAGCATACGGAATAGCTCGCTGGGGGTGCGGTCGAGACGGCGCCCCAGTTGCGTGAGAGACTGGGGCACGTGTGCAGAAGCCAGCGTCTCGAGGATATCGAGGCCCTTCTCGAGCGCCGGGACGGAGTAGATGGGCTGATGCCTAGGCTTGATCATTTCTGCTCGCCCGCAGCCCTGGAGTCCGGCGTCTCCTCCGCGAGTCCGAACTCGGCCTTCAACGCCGCGGTGTGTTCGCCGAGACGGGGAGCGCCGCGCCCGCTCCTGAACAGTTGCTCGTCGATGCGGATGGGGCAACGCGTGGTTCGCAGCGTGATGTCGTCGCCGCGCGTGACGGTGAGCAGCATATTGAGCGCTTCGAAGGCGGGATGCTGCATGAGCTGCGGCCAGGTGAATACGTCGGCGCACCAGTAGCCGGCGGGCTCGAGCCGTTCGAGCCAGTATTGGGTTGGCTGCCTGCGCAGATGTTCGGCCAGGAGAGCCTTAATTTCATCCCGCTGATCAAATGCAGCGCCAGGCGCGGCATAAGCGCCAAGCGCAGGACACTCCAGCAGACGGGCCAGTTGTGCGAGCGAACCCATGGCGAGGGCGAGAAAACCGTCGGCCGTGGCATAGATGCCGTAGGGCGCACCGAGATAGGCATGCGCGTTATTGCGGGAGCTGCGCTGCGGCAGTTTGCCGCCGTCGTTCAGGTAAGTGGTAAGGACCTCAAACTGGAAATCGAGAATCGATTCGAGGAGGCTGACCTCGACGCGTCCGCCTTGCGCTGTGACTCCCCGGCGTACAAGGCAGGCAAGAATGCCCTGGCAGAGATGCGCGCCGGCATAAAGGTCGGCGACAGCGAGTCCGAAAGGGACAGGAGGCTGGCCGGCATCCCCGTTCAGCCACGGCAGTCCGGCGAGAGACTGCACGAGCAGGTCCTGCCCCGGCTTTTTGGCCCAGGGGCCAACCCGGCCGTAGCCGCTCACCTCACCGTAAACCAGCGCTGGCCGGCGCTCGCTCAGCGTTGCGTAATCGAAGCCGAGTTTCTCGATGACACCCGGACGGAAGTTGTGGATGACGACGTCGGCGCGGTCCACGAGCTTGAGGACGGCGGCATGATCCGGCGGGCTTTTGAGATCGGCGGCAAAACTCTCTTTGTTGCGGTTAATGGAATGGAAGAGCGTGCTGTCGCCGTCGAGTTCAAGATTGGATATATACAAGTCGCGGCAAAGATCGCCGGTGTCAGGCTTCTCGATTTTGATGACGCGCGCACCGAGGTCGGCCAGTCGCAGAGAGGCGGATGGTCCGGCGAGGAACTGGCTGAAGTCGACGACCAGAATGCCCTCGAGCGGCTTCATGCTGATACCCGTCCGCGAACTGCTGCCTGACGCGCCGCCAGCCGGTTGAGCGACTCTATCACCGATAATTCGCTGCCACCTGCGTGCAAATACGTGTGCAGAATTTCTCCCGCATCGTGCTGAAAATCGAGAAACCCGTCGTAACGCGGGCGCACCCACGCGCGATCGAGCACGGGCAGCGTATTCGCGAAGAAGTGGGCGGAGCGGCGGTTCACCTCCGGATCGAGCCAGGCCGTTCGGTGGCCGGGCTGACCGCCGGCATCGAAGTAGAGCGTAGCCTGGCAATGCGGCGATGCCACGTACTGTGCATATTCGAGAGCCGGGGCGAGATCGCGACAGGAGCGCGCGATGGCCAGCCCTGCGCCGCCGAGTGTCGAACGCAGAGACTCACCATGGATGCGGATCAGCTCTCCGCCTTCGACGAGGTGGTCGCCGTATCCTCCTCGACTGTAATTCGAATAGCCATAGGCGAATGGGCAGTAAGCAGCAGAATTGTCCGATGCCAGCTGATTCCAGATGGCGATGGGATTGGCGCTGAGGCAGTGCGGTGGACAGCGCTGCAGCAACTCACGCAGCATGCGCATCGCCTGCTCGCCGACAACGGCACTCACGATACGATCGGGTACAAGGCAGGGTTCCTCCCCCAGTGCGTTGCAGAGCATGAAGAAGTGCATCAGGCTGTCGATGGCCAGTCCGGGCAGCACCACAAGCCCAGCGGATGCGAGATCCAGCAGATCGGGCCAGGTCTGCGGGGGCGCGTGACCGCTGCGCGCCAGCAGATCCCTGCGGTACAGGCTGATGGGCGCGGCGGCATCGATGGGAAGAGCCCACAGGTGGCCATCGTAGAGATACGAGTTGTAGCTTTGCCCGACTGAGCTTTCCGCCTGGTCGCGCTGGAAGTCGAGCGACAGATGCTCTTCCAGTGGCAGGAGAAAGCCGCCTGCCGAGGCCCGGCCGCAGGAAGGATGATCGATGACCAGCAGGTCATATCGCTTTGCCAGGGACTCGAGCGGCTCATCGGCGAAGGCCTGCAACGAGCGGGTCTCCCATGTGATCTGCACCTCGGGGTGCAATTCTTCGAATCGCTGGGCGGTGGCCAGCATGGGCAGGAGGCCCCGCGTGTGCTTCCACGTCATTCCACGCAACCGATAACGAGAAGTTGGGGCCATCGAAGAGATGCTATAGTTGGCCGGTCCGTTTTATCAATAAAAACTGTTTTCGCATTCCAACTGTCCTGCAGTAATGAGCGAGCGAATATGCGGTTTGAGGAAGTATTTTTTGAGAACTACCAGATCGGGCGGCAGCGTATAACGACGGGCCGCACCATTACCGAGGCCGATGTGGTGCTGCACGCAGGACAGACCGGGGACCTCTACCCGCATCACATGGACGAGCAGTGGTGCCGCACCCAGCCGTTCGGGCGGAGAATCGCGCATGGCACGCTGGTGCTGAGCATTGCGGTGGGAATGACGGCCGGGGACATCAATCCGCGCGCGATGTCCTACGGCTACGATCGGGTCCGTTTCATTCGGCCCGTGTTCCTCGGCGACACGATCTACACTACGGCAATCATTCGGGAGAAGCGCGAGGATCGGAAACGCCCGAAGCACGGGATTGTGGCCGAAGCGCTGGAGGTGAGGAATCAGGAGGGTCAATTAGTGCTGGCCTGCGAACACCTGTACCTTGTCGAAAGAGAGGAGCAGCCTGGCTAGCAGGGGATGCGCCGCTCTGCGGATGACGCTGGGAACCACCACGAAACCAGGAGGAGAACTCGACTGACTTCGATGATGCTCGACGGCTCCGCATTTCCGCAGATTCCGGATACAGCTTCGATTAGCATGCCGCGCCCGAAGCAGCCTCGGCCGATCCTGGTGATCGGCGCGGGGGGCATCGTTCGTGCAGCCCACCTGCCCGCGTACAGAAAAGCAGGATTTCCCGTGATTGGGATCATGGATCAGGCAGGCGAGCGGGCAGACCAGGTCGCTGCGGACTTCGCGATCCCGCGTGCTTTCTCATCGCTGAGCGAAGCGGTCCGGTACGCGCCGCCCGACGCGGTTTTCGACGTAGCGATTCCAGCGTCACAGTTGCTGAACGTGCTGGATGAGCTGCCGGTGCGATCGGCCGCGCTGATGCAGAAACCGATGGGAGAAACGCTGGCTGAAGCCGACGCAATACGGGCTCTCTGCCGCGACAGAAACCTCGCCGCCGCCGTGAACTTCTCACTGCGATACTCGCCCGGCAATCTTGCAGCGCGAGCGCTCGCCGACGCCGGACTGATCGGCGCGATCCATGACATGGAGGTGCAAACCACCACCGTTACTCCCTTTCATCTCTGGACCTTTCTGACGACCGCCCCGCGCCTGGAGATCCTCTACCACAGCATCCATTACTTCGACCTGATTCGCTCCTGGCTGGGCAATCCACGGAGCGTGGCTGCCCGCACCGTGAGAAGCCCGCAGATGGATAAACTGGCGCCGACCCGGACGGTGGCGATTCTCGATTACGGTGATGATATGCGGGTGTTTGTGGCGACGAACCACAGCCATGATTTCGGCAGCGCTCACCGCAACAGCTATGTACAGTGGGAAGGCACCCTGGGGGCGGCTCGCATGACGATGGGCGTCACGCTGGATTATCAGTCGCCAGCACCGGACCGTCTTGAATTCGCGAGACGTGGATGGAGAGATGTATCCTGGAACGTGCTTCCCCTCGGCGGAAACACCTTCCCCGACGGGTTCATTGGGACCATGGGATCTCTGCAAGCCTGGGTGGAGGGCTCCGCACCATCGCTGCCGACGCACTTTGAAGATGCCTGGCAAACCATGGCTTTGGTGGAGGCTCTTTACGAGTCAAGCGAGCACGGGGCCGCGTGGACGCCCGGGCCGTCTGCAAAATGACGCCGATTCGGGGGGAGCGGCGGAGGACGATCTGGCGCCACCCGGCTCGAGTACGGCTATTACTGGGCAGGCAATTGATGCGCCACCGCTGGATCAGACCGCCCCTTTCACGGTTTTTGTCAATGGAGCGGTGGCTCTTCGCTACCAGTGGATGAAGAATAGTCTGGCCCCCTGGGAATAGCCAACTCCCCCTACACCACTCCATCGGTTACGGCCGCGAGCGGAAGCCTTCCCGATGCCACTTAATACGTAGAGACTCCTGAGCGCATCTCCGCTAACTTTGCAAGCACTCTCCGGAGGAACATATTCGATGAGTCTGTGCTCTTCTGACGTGTGGACTGTTCTTTTCGTTTGCTGCATCAAGACCGCGATCTGCGGATTCATTCCTTCGCTTACTGTGGTGCACCATGTGTTTCGGCTGACGTTTTCGTGAATTGCGCATTTGCGCAGTCTGCGTCCGATGCCGACATCCCCTCCGCGATCACGACACGGAAGTGGTTCTCAGTGTTCCCGACCATAGGCCGATTCCGGCCGCTTCGGTCGAGTCCTTCCAGTCGCACCGCACCGCCATCGCCGATGCTCAGTGCCGATTCGAATTCGCTGTTGTTTTTCCAAGAAAAACGACCAGATCCCCGTCAAAGCCAACGGCTTTCTGTATGGTTCTCTTCACTCGCAAACCGTTTCCCCACTGTATTCAGTCGGTCGATGATGCAATGGACGATCAATTAAAGGAAAGCACGTACGAGGCGGACATGTTCGCCATACTGACGGCCGACGCGCACAACCGTGAGTTTTCGCCCAGCATGATGGATGCTGCGATCGCTACTAAGGCCGGAATGGTCAGCGTGACGACAGCGGCATTGGAGGTTCGCTGCGCGCCCGGTGTATAAGTCAACTGCAGAAAAAGCATACCCAGCAGGCCGGCGACGAGAAAGCAGTGCCAGCGGACCGAAAGCGCGCGCCGCCTGCTCTCAATTCGCAGGACAGGCAGGAAGAGCAGCGTGCTGAGGATCATCGGAACAGACGCTATGGCCACTGGTCCGAACTGGTTGCCTATCAGCTTAATCACCAGAACCTGCGTCGCCCACATGAAGTTGAGGCCATCGGACGTAACCAGTCGAGGTACCTGCGCGGCTGATCAGAGTCAGCTTAGTAACACAATTATGTCCAGATGGCTGGACAAGGCCGGCTCATGCGCCGTTCGAAGGCGAATACTACGACCAACATGGAGCGGAGCTGCTCCCGAGCACCGCCCGCAGGTGCCGGCATGGATCGACGGCATAACAGCGGAAGATGTCGAAGCCTTCGAACGCGGCAATTACTTGCGCTTCTTCAGCATTCAGCACGCGCTTATGAAGGTGACCGAGCAGACCTGGTCATTTCCCAATTTTGGTTCGAGTCAGTGGGCGATCCTACCACAGGAGTCGGCCAAAGGCCGCGTCATTCATGTGGAAGAGACGCACATGCCCTGGGCTAACCGCTGTCAAAATTGCTCGGCGCATCTGCTGGTGCCGAGCAAACTGAATGTGGGCGGCATCAGCTGGTTCGGGAGTCCCTTTTTTCTTGAAGGATTCAATGAAAGGATCACCTGGTCGGCTACCTGGAATCAGCCGGACATCTCCGACGTATATGAGGAGAAGATCAATCCGGGCAATGACCTTGAATACTTGTACGAAGGCAAATGGCTGCCGATCCATGTAGAGCATGCGGTCTTTCAGGTGCGCGGCCCGAATGGTATGGAGTCGGTCCCCCTGCCGCTCTATTACACCCATCACGGTCCGATTCGTGAAGATCCACCGGGAGCCGCATCGCGCATGGTCGGTGAAGCTGCCGAATTTCGAAGGTGTGAACTACTCGCTGGGACTATACGGGCTGATGAAGGCCCGGAATCTCGTTCACAGGCGGCTTTTCGAGTTCCTGCGCAATAAGATTTCGACGCTCGCAGTTACTTCTCTCCTACGCGAGGATCGTTCAAGCAGAACCAGTTCGGGGGCACAGTGGGCGGCCCGATCCGCCGTGACAAGAAGTCCTTTTTTGCGGACTACCTGGGAACGCTCAACGTCGTCGGGCAAAGTTCAGGCGACATTCTGGTTCCTTCCCGGGCCGAACGCGGCGCCGACCTCTCTGCGGCATCGAGTTCGCTTTATACGATGCAGAGCGGCCAGATAACCCCCTATACGGACGGGGGACGTCTTGGGCTAACACACTTTCACAGGAGCTTGGATATCCGGTCAGCGCAAACGAGCCGTATTACGTGCCGGGATACACCAGCCGCGCTCAATGCGTCTTTCCCAATGCGATGATTCCGACGTCGGCGTTATCCACTCTGGCGCAACACCTACTGCAATATATTCCGTTTCCAAATTTGGGACCATACTTCGCCATCCCGGCATACAACGAGACCTCGCGCGATGACAAGGGAGGCGCCCGGTTTGACGAGAATACCCACTGGGGGCGCTTTCGGCCTATTACATGCCGGAGCGATCTTACTTTGTGAGCCGCTATGCCACTTCGAGCCCTCCAGGATTCTCAAGCCAGAATGCGGGACGGGCGCAACTGGTGGAGCTAAGTGATACCAAGACCTTCGGTCCATCCTTACTGAACAACCTTCACAGTAGTTATATGCGCAAGCGATCCTGCAAAATGCTTTTTTGCAGGGGAGGGACTGGGGCCGTCCTTCAGCTTGCTGGGTTTTGTGGAAGGGTTCAACACGCTGGGCCTAGTACTACTATGTTATAAGAAGTCACGCAGACAGCAGAGGCACCTGGGCAGAGAGCGGGCCAGGTGTACCGCAATGTGGGCTCGCAGGGTGGCGATGGAACAGGGTTGTGACGCTCAATGCGTGTCTGCAGCGCCGCGGGACGTGTAGCCGGCTTGGGGACGTGGTAGAGGAAGGCGGAGATCGGCTGCCCGCAGCGGCTGGTCTGACGGAGGGGAAAAAAGACACTGCTCCCGCACGAGAAAGCCGTAGGCGGCGATCGACAGGGATGCGTGGTGATGAAAGCCGCGCCAGCCACGCCCCTCAAAATGCCCCAGGCCAAGTTCCTGCTTAAGTTCCTGATAATCGCGCTCGATGATCCAGCGCTGTTTGCCCAGCAGAACCAGCCGGCGCAGCGGGACGGATTGTGGCAGGTTCGACAACCAGTATTTGGCCGGCTCCTTCTCCTCCTTGGGCCATTCGATCAGCAGCCACTGTTCCGGATGCGGTTCTTTGCGCCAGATATCGCGATGAGCAACGCGGACCCTCAGGCAGGCAAAACGCGAGTGCATGGTGCCGCGCGTGCCTTCGCGCCAGCTGACGCGGCGCAGATCGCCGGGACTAAGACAGAGAGCCAGTTCCTTTACCGACAGCGGCTGATGATGCTGGTCGCGACGCAGCAGATGCGCCGGGCGGCCGGTGGTCTTCCGCGGTTGGGGCGGGAGCGGAGCGGTACCCGGCGGCCAGACGGTGGTGGACGACTGAATGCCCACCACATACTAAAGTTCCAGACCCTCCAGATGCTCACGAAAACCATGATCGTTGCCATAGGCCGCGTCGGCCAGCACCACGCCGCGCTCGACACCTTCCTCCAGCAGCGAACGAATCTGATGGAGTGCAATCTCCTGTTTGGTCTGAAAACGGATCTCTTCCGGCACCCCCGCCTTACGGCGAAGCTTCGCATCCGCGGCCCAGTTTTCGGGAAGATACAGCTGATACCGCGCAGGCAGGCTGGCCTGCTCGGTGGCCAGCGGCACGCTGACCGCGATCCGGCAGTTGTCCTGCTTGCCCACCTGTCCACAGTACTGCCGCGTCACTCCCACCGAATGACTGCCTTTTTTCGGAAACCCCGTGTCATCCACGATCCAGGCGATCAGCTTGTGCCGCCGCGTCATCGCTGGCAGCACCTGTTCCCGCACCTCTCTCAGCAGTGCAGCATCGCTCCAGGCTGCATCGGCCACAATGTGGTGCAGCGACTGGTGCATCCGCCGAACGTTACCGGGCGCCAGACGCGCAGCCATCGGCTCCACGCTCTTGCGCTCCAGAGGCAGCAGCAGTCCCTTCGTGTAGTTCTCCATCGGAGCCATGCGATCGGGTGTCCGGCGCATCGCGTCAGATGCTCCAGATACTTCTCAAAACGCTGCGATCGATCGCCCAAAGCTGGCAGCCGGCGCTTCATGGGCCCAGGTTAGACACATCCGTCCCTGCGGACCAGGAAAATCGACCCCAGGGTATCTACTCTTATAACACAGTAGTACTAGTGTGGTGTTTCTGAGATTTCTTTATCGTTCGCATAAAGAAAAAAAGCAGGTCCCTCCACTCCGCTGCGCTCCGGTCGGGATGACAAGGTGAAGAAATTTCAGAAACGCCACACTAGTACTACTGTGTTATAAGGCTGATTCCTCTGCAAACAAGTTCCTGGCGCTCCTGTGAGGGCGGCGGTAACCTGGCCCGGTGAGAACTTCTTCCGGAGTGGCTGAGAGACGAGAGCGGCGGCTTAAAAGGTATCTGGATGAGTTAGCCGAAGCGGCCGGACATGCCGATCGTGCAGGTCCGATGCGGCTGTACTGTACGGGACTGCTGCTGCCGGGAGAGCGGAAGTCGGTGGAGCCGATG